>ENA-OSIY01000752-OSIY01000752.1-marine-metagenome-genome-assembly--contig:-NODE-752-length-17787-cov-8.127216_pt1 | contig 17787 bp, 9 predicted proteins | sample MGYA00237884_ERZ534233 | MGnify/ENA primary metagenome ERZ534233 (study PRJEB26412, sample SAMN06343840) | marine metagenome | isolation source: estuarine water | place: USA: Columbia River Estuary... | reverse complement strand
CAATTACAGGCTTTGACGAGTTTAAGAGTATTCAAAAGACACTGCGTAAGCCTGAGGAAAAACTCAAAGAGTTTAAGACCGCAGGTAAGATTGCACTGAGAAAATTCCTGGATGACATCAATGCCACAGACACCAAAATGAACGGACGCATCAACGAGGAAATTATACTACTTAAAGTAGCATAAAATCAAGTCCGTGTTAGGGCTAGCATAGTGAAGTCTCTGTGATAAATATCATATAAAGAGACTTCACTATGACACTACCTGCAAATCAACAATTTACTTCACGTTCTGATAGACTATGGGCAGATAATAACCTAGATCTAACAGCCAATCGTGCTTACAAAATTGACAACATACCCGTATTATCATACGGAGAGTTAGGAATCACTGTAACTAAGAGTAATCTTAGACAAATCGGAACACTTAATACATTAGAAGTAACTGGTAATGCTCTCATAGGAGAATTTGCATATTTTAACAGTACTGTTAATAGATTAGGGTTAGGCACAGATGAACCTAATGCCAGTATTAGTATTCTAGATAATAACGTGGAAATTGCTATTGGTAGTCCTGCATATGGGCTGGCCAATATTGGTACATATTCCAATTCTGATCTTGCAATTACTACAGATAATATTGCACGTATCACTGTAAAAAATAACGGCGAAGTTATTATTGGCGATGCTGTGGGTAAGAACGGTGTGCTACGAGTTCATGGATCGATATATGTAGATAATTTTGTATCCGATACAAGAGTTGATCGCAGTAGTTCATTAGAATTTAAGGCCAGTAAAGAAGGTACTGTATATGGTTTAGGATTAACGTGGTCGAGTGCGGATTTTACACGTCAGATGATAATGAAGGCAGGGCCCGATAGACTTTGGACAAATGTGTCATTTGATCTTGCAGAAAACCATTCATATTTTTTAAATGGTAAACCTGTACTAACCGAAACTGGATTAGGTAGTTCAATTGTTACAAGTAACTTGGTCCAAGTTGGCTCATTACAATCGCTAACTGTTTCTGGCAATACAACACTTCAAGGTGATTTAATTGCTGGTGACACTGTTGTTAAATCTTTGGGACTTAACAACGGTGTTAATTCTATATCAGTAGATGTACACGGCATTAATTCTAATAAATCATTTAGAGCGTCTGTAAAACAAGCTGATGTATTATACGGCGACGATAACGAAATTGTACTTGGTAATAGTTCGCAATCACGTAGACCAGTTAAGGTATTTGGACAATTGTCAGTGGGCATTAACAATCCAGATCCAAGTGTTGGGTTAGCAGTGGCTGGCGATTTGTCATTCTCTGATAAAAAGTTTACCACTGGAGATTCTGCACCAGCAGAAGGGCAATTTAACAAAGGCGATATTTGCTGGAACTCAAATCCACAAGCAAGCAGTTATGTTGGCTGGATCTGTGTAGTTAGCGGGACTCCAGGACAATGGTTGCCATTCGGTGCAATTAATCGCCAATAACATTGACCTTATCTAAATAACCCTATATAATTATTAAAGTGGACTTAGGCATTCATCCCACTTAAAATATTCTGCATGTCATTGCTTATTCAAGGAGAATACAATGGCAAATTTACAACCGGTAGTATACAAGTATCAAAGCACAAAAGAATATGTGGACGCATTTCCATGTGCTTACAGACAATGGCGTAGTGATAGCCACTGTAATCTAATTCATGGCTATAGCTTCAGCATGAAGTTCTATTTTGGAACAAACGACCTAGACGTTCGCAATTGGGCGGCTGACTACGGTGGTCTTAAAGAACTTAAAAAGATCCTAGAAGACCAATTTGACCACACACTTATTGTAGCACAAGATGATCCACAAATGGAGATATACAAGATGTTACAGGAAAAGAAAATGGCCAAGGTTGTGATACTGCCACGTTTAGGCTGTGAAGGACTCAGCGACATGCTGTACAAGTATGTTAATGGTGTTTACATTCCAGAGATGTGGGGACCAGGTGAAGCGGCCCGCCTTTGGTGCTACAGAGTAGAAGTTCGTGAGACACAGGCCAATATGGCATTCCGTGAAGGCCATCGTGAATGGAATGAGGACTTGCTGAGTTGAATAGCATAGAACGAGTTTGGGCCAGAGCAACTGGCCATTTAATGGGTAGTTCGGACAGTGACAAACCTGATGTGCCAATCCTAACATTGCGTGAAGCAAGGATTGCACTATTTCTCAAAACATTTTGGGTAGCTATCCATGTAGTCACATGCTTTTTTATTATGGCAAATACTATAAGACATTGGTAAATATTAAGTTGACAACAAATAGACGTAGTGTTATAATATGCTATGTCTATTTTATTGATTATTCATTATGAAAAAAATTGGTTTTGCGTGTAAGTGGATTGATAATCCATCACAGGTCAACGGAATTAAACCCACTGACGATTGTAAACAATACAACACTGGTACAACTACCATTAGTTGGTTAAACAGGCAAAGTAAAGACGTTGCTGAACAAAAACTTTGGGACTTAATGGTTCAAAATTTAGCGGCTACAAAAAAACTAGTAGATCGTGTAGGAGAACAACATGAAAACTTACGGATGGTTCGTCTTAGCAGTGATATCCTTCCTGCTTATACTGAGCCGACATGGAGTTACTTTTGGCGTCGACCCGATGTGGTTCGGTATCTTGAACGCAATTTTAGCCTTATTGGCCATAGTGCTCGTGCAAGCAATACCCGTCTTTCTATGCATCCTGGCCAGTTTGTTGTGCTGGCTAGTATTAACGAAGGCATCGTTGGGCGATCGATAGAGGAGTTTGAATATCATGCAGATATGGCACGATACATGGGCTATGGTAAATCCTTCCAGGATTTTAAAATCAACGTACACATCTCGGGTAAACAAGGTCCAGCCGGTATCCGAAGTGCGTACAAACGACTATCGCCAGAAGCAAGAAATTGTATTACTATCGAAAACGAAGAAAACTCATGGGGGCTAGATGACTGCTTGGATTTGGGTAATATCTTACCTATTGTTTTGGACGTACATCATCACTGGATTCGAGAAGGGGAATACCTTACCCCTGAGGACCCGCGTGTACTACGTGTTATTGAGTCTTGGCGTGGTGTTCGTCCCACTATGCATTATTCAGTTAGTCGCGAAGATTATCTAACAAATCATTGTGTAAACTCTTTGCCGAACCATGCGGCATTGTTAGAAGGTGGATATAAAAAGCAAAAACTGAGGGCACACAGTGACTTTTATTGGAATCAAAAAACAAACGAATGGGCAATAACTTTTCTAAACCAGTTCGACATAATGTGCGAAAGCAAGGGCAAAAACCTAGCCAGCATGGAACTGTACAATCAAGCCAAAAGCTATCTCGAGAACAACTAATACATCGTATTGAGACTCAGAGAGAAAAACTAGAAGACCTGGATTTGCTTCCAGCCTCTGAATCTACTGAAAAGAAAAAAGAAAAGATACTGGGCGAATATACCCAGTATCTTGAACAATTAAAAAGATTTGATTAATTATGTTGCTTTTGGAATACGTGGCTTTTTAACAGCGGGTACTTTTATCGCAACAACTTTAGGAGGCTTTTCTGCTTTAGGTTTTGCAGGTGCTTTAGGTTTTGCTTCGGCGACTGGTGTAGCTACTATAGCTTCGATCCCAATTGGCATAGGAACTTCAACTTGGGGCGATACCATAGTTTCGACGATTGGTGCTAATTCTACTTTATATGGTGCTTCTACTGGTGCTGGTGTGGAAGATCCAAAACCAAACAATGCTTTAATTTTATTCAACATAATAATGTCTCCTTATGAGTTTATTTATATAAACTAAATATCACTATGTACAATTTTATACGTCATATCACGCTAAACGAGGGCAAAACTCCCAAGACATTAGTACATACCAAACTGCCCTATGCAAAGGATGAGTTAGAGCCTAGCAAAAGCAAAGACACCATCGACTACCATTATGGCAAGTTATACAAGGGCTACGTCACTAGATTTAACGACGGAGAGGGTGATGCCGACTTCAATGAAGCAGGAGCGTTTTTACACAACTTGTACTTTACCCAGTTCCAAAAACCCACTAGTTCAAATGAACCCGACGGCTCGGCAGGCGAATTCATTACAAAGCATTACAAAACATTTGACAAGTTCAAAGATGAATTTGAAAAAACAGCCATGAAGATCCAAGGTAGTGGCTGGGCATATCTAGCTAGGGACGGTTCTATCAAAACCATTGCCAACCACGAAATTAAGCAGGATATCATAGTGTTGATTGATTGGTGGGAGCATGCATTTTCTCTAGATTATCAGGCAGACAAAAAATCATATCTTAAAAACCAGTGGAAGATAATGAATTGGAATGTGATCAGTGCTAGAGTTGGCCTAGTGTCTTGAGACTACTAACAGGCATATCCCAAACGTGGCGTCGCTCGACGCCTTTTTCTTGGGCAAATCTTTTTGCATCACAATTTCCGCAAACATGATAAAAATTATTGTTTAGACGTTTTGGATCCATTGAGCCTTTTTCACGCTTAAATTCTTCCCCGCAACTGTCACACCGAAACAGAACCATAGTTTTTTTACGACTATATGTATGGATGGCACCGTTTTTACTGGGACGTTCGTAACTTGTGACTACATATTCGGTTTGAATCAGCATAAGTGTATTTACATTAAGGTTACAAAACGCCTTTGATAAATATCATATCGAGGGCATAATGTGATAACAATTTCTGAATCAGCAAAGATAAAAATCAAAGATCTTCTATACGAAGAAGCTAATCCCAAGTTAGCGTTACGTACATTTGTTCAAGGCGGAGGCTGTAGCGGCTTTAGTTACGGGTTTACCTTCGACGAAGAAATCAACGAAGATGACTTTGAAATCCCGTTAGACGAATTTAAAGTACTTGTGGATGCAATGAGTATGCAATATCTATCGGGTGCAGAAATAGATTATAAAGAAGATTTACAAGGTAGTTCATTCAGCATAAAGAATCCCAACGCACAGACAACTTGTGGTTGCGGTTCCAGCTTCGGAGTTTAATAATGACACAAAAAATAATTGATATTGGTATTCAAGGTAATGACGGTACTGGTGACAGTATACGCGAATCGTTTCGTAAGGTTAATGAAAACTTTACAGAAATGTATGCTATTTTTGGTGCAGGCGGCACTATTAATTTTACTAACTTAGGAGATACTCCTGCTAGCTACCTTGGTAGTCAAATCATCATGGCTAGTGTACTTGGAGATAGGCTCACTGCAAGAACACTTGTTGAAGGCAGCGGCATTGCTATTGATACAGATAGTAGCAATAGCACAGTTACTATTAGTGCAACTACTCAGGGTCTTAACAGTGATGTAGCTGGAACTGGTTTAGCAGGGCATTTAAATTCTAATACGTTTACAATTGGCAGTCTGAGTGATCCTACCGCTGCTGTTGCGGCTCTGTATGAGGGTGTGTTTCCAAATTCCGTTAATACATTACCACCTGGTCGAACTACACAAGATCAACTAGTAATGACAAAGGGTTACGCAGATCGTAACTATGTTGCTAGTTTTGAAGGCACTATTGTTGATGCATTAAAATCTAGGCCTGAGCCGCTGACACCTGAATTAACTAATCCAGACTACGATCCAACACTTACAAGCAATTATCTATCAACTGAAGTGATGCAACGTAAGGATGTGGTGTATCGCGGTGGTGACACTATGACAGGAACACTAAATCTAAGTGACCATCCTGGTGCAGCCGCAGGAACAGGCACTCCTAACGGGTCAGATGATTTGCAGGCGGCCAGCAAGTATTATGTTGACAACAAAACATTTACCAGCAATGTAAACTTATACGTGTCAGCAGCAAGCGGTGACGACAGCCAAGCTAGAACACCCAATGGTAAGGAAGGCAGATTTTGGCAGTATGCTTACAAAACTGTTGGTGCGGCTGCTTTGCAAGCTGAGAATTTAATTGAACTTGCCAGTATAGAACCTGGGCCATACAAACAACGAATTGCATATACAGTGGGTCCGGATCAAACTCAAACAACTATAGACAGTGTAGTGTTGTCGGGTGGGAATTCTGGCATTGCTGGATACCAAGATGCTGCTGATTTACTAACACTGAATAAAACATTTATTCAAGCAGAAACTATTGCTTACTTGAATAAAAAATATGTAAACGCCATTGTAATTGACGAAACATTGTACACTGAAATTATAACAAAAGTCATCGACGGAGTTGGTTATGATTTAGTTGTAGCGTCTGACTATAATTCAATTACTGTTGCTTCAAACTTATTCGAAGCACGATATTTGGCTGTGTTAACTGAACAACAGACTCAAGTACTAGATGCTATCGATCGTATAAGAAATACAATTTTAGATTATAATTACGATTCCACTGCAACTGAAAACTACATTGGTATGGTACTCGACGCATTAGGATACGACTTAGTATTCCAAGGATCGTTTCAGAGTTTACAAACAGGCTTGGCGTTTAATCAATACGCTACTGATTTAAGTACTGATGAAATTACAGCAGTGATTTCTAACCTTGGTGCAACTTTATTAACATATCCTAGTATAACAGTTTCACCCAATGCGATAGCCTCAATTACTGCCAATATTGCAGCAATCAATGCTACAATAATTAATAATTCAATAACAGTTAGTGCAAATACATTCCCAGATCAAACTAGCACATCTGACGGCTTAACAAGTGCTAAACAATTACTGCTTACTAATATTCCATTTATACAGGCAGAAATTATTGCATACTTACAGTCTAACTATCCAGATACATCTTACAGTAAAACTACATGCCAGCGTGATGTCAAGTATATTACATGGGCATTAGTTTATGATTTAATGTACAGTGGAGATCAACAAAGTTCGTATGCCGGTTCTCAGTACCGTCTCAACGGGCAATTACAAATCCAAGAGTATGAATTAGAAGCCACACTGTCTGCTATTGGATATATCAACACGTTAGCACAGGCCATTATTAATAATGATGCTCCAGCGTTAGTCTATCAAACAAGTTTTAGACAATATACCAATGAAACACTAGTGGATGGTAACGAAGCGTCTGCTAGTATTGCCGCAAACATTGCTACAATACAGTACATTATTACTGATTTAGGAATACCACATGTTGTAACATATCCTGATATTACAGGAACATCTTCAGTATTGCAAACTGCAAGAACTGCATTTACTAGTTCAGGAGCAAAAACAATATTAAAAGCGGCTGCAATTGATTTTATTGACACTAATCCAGATTTTTCAATATTAAACAATCCAACTGTGAATGCAGTTGTTAATTCAAGATTTGATGCTATTGAAAGTATTATTAATTTAGGAGTGTCTACAAGGTCAGTTCCCAACTATACATATCCATCGGGACTGATTAGCGGCTACCGTCATGCACAGGCTGCAATTGATGCCAACATTTCATTCATAGTGGAAGACTCATATGCATTTGGTATTGCAACAAATCCAAGTTTTATACCGTATGACGGAGTTGTTGCATTTAAAAGAAGATTAAGTTATTTCCTAGAAGCGTTGATGTACGACATTACCTATGGTGGAAACAGTGCTACAGTTGCGGCGGCGCAGGCATATTGGATCGGCAACAACTCAATATTAACAACTAATGAGCAAACTATCACTGTATCAATTCTCAATCAGTTGCAAACAGTCACTACATTTGTTGTGGCCAACACATCAGTTACTAATCCATCAACTGGCAATTTTATTGCAACCACAGGAGCAAGTGGTGACGGTGTACATGCAACTATAACATTTGCTGATCAAGGTTCTGCACCATATACTGTTGGACAAGTTATTACCATAACAGGTATGACACCGTCTGGATATAACGGATATTATACTGTAACTGGTTGCACAGCAACTAGTGTGTCTTGGGCTAGCGCCGTAACTGGAAGTCAGACAGTTGCTGGCAAGATTACCAAGCAAGTGCAAAGCGTATCGTGGACTGGTGGTGCGGCAGCTCCGGTTGGAGTATTATTAAATGCAGTGATTGATATCATAGCAAATAATACTGCTACGGCTAAAACATATCCTGTATTAACGTCTTACGATAGTGATTTAACGTCAGCAAGAACAATTATACAATCTAATCGTTCAATGATCACCAGCGATATTATTGATTATTTGAAGGCAACTTACAAAGGTGGATTTAATTATAACGAAGCCACGTGTTATAGAGATGTTGGATATATTATAGACGGCATGAGTATTGATATTTTAACAGGTGGAAATTATCAAACTGTTACTGCTGGTAAAAGTTATTACAAAAGTGCCAGTGCTAGGCTGGCTATCACAACACAGTTGACAGAAACAATCGATGGTATCACATTTGCTAAAAATCTTGCATTACAAGTTCTAAATAAAACAGATGCCACACGTTATCAAACATTAGTTACGCAGAATTTTGGCGTTGGATTATCGCCGGCGGCCGGCGCAATCACAATACTCGGCAATAATATGAATACTATTGTTAGTATTATTGTTAATGGGATCGGTTCTGCACCAGCTGCAAGTTTTGGTACTGGAATTTATACCGTTACATTTGGCAACGGTGGAAACAATTATGTGGATCAGGGATCACCGGGATCAGTTCATATTATACCTGGAAAAATCCTTATTGGCGGAACTTCGGATGCGGCTGGTGTCATTGTAAAATATCTACCAGGTTCAGGTGCAAGTGTTGACTCAATACAAGTTCGATTGACAAAACCAGGATTTTTTGTTGAGAACGAAAATCTAGACTTTGGCGAAACTGTCAAAGATTTAAACATTACAATTTTTGTGGAAAGTGGAATCTATCTCGAAGACTATCCAATTAGATTATCTGCCAACTGTAGTATTAAAGGTGATGAATTCCGTAGAACCATTATACGTCCAATAGATAGAGTTAGTCAAAGCCCATGGCGTAAAATATTCTTTTATAGAGATAGTATTATCGATGCTATGGAAATTGGAGTTATTGATACTGATACTGACTATAGCACTGCCACTAGTCTTACAATAAGCGGAACAACTGGAAAAATCATTGCAACACTGGGAAGTGGCCAAGCTCCCAACAGTTGGATTGGAAAAGTTATCCAAGACAATACCCCGGTGACTCCAGGCAAGGCTGTCATTGACAGCATTAGTGGTAACACTATGAATTGTAGTGTTATCTATCCATTTGCTGCAAAAGTAACTTACTCAAGCGGTAACTGGAATCTATATGGCACTAAAGATTATGGCCGGCACTATTTGGTAGATCCGTTGGATATCAACAGTGTTGCTAAAAATAATCGAGACATCGATGTCATGCTGTGTGGTGATGCTAGTAGAATTAGTAATATTACTTTCCAAGGACACGGTGGATTTGCCATGGTACTGGATCCAGAAGGCCAAATTAAAACTAAATCACCGTATGGACAAGTAGCAACAAGTTTTAGTCAGTCAATAAACAGAAAATCTTTCCGTGGCGGACAATTTGTTGACGGATTCGCTGGTAGACTATTTGGTACTATTACCAACGTGGCTGACAGCGGCATCACAATTACTGTGACTGGTAGTGTTAATAGTGGATTGGATATCAGGCCACCACAAGTTCCATGTGTATTTTATGTACAAGGAAATCGTTTCCAAGTAAACGATGTTGTTAGCTATGATCCAAACACATACACTGTGGTCGTGACATTGGATGTATCGACTCCATTTAATCCAGCTACTATCTATAACTCCGCAACATTTTCTACAGAGGTAGATGAATTAATTGATGAACTTACATACGATTTATTATTTGGGTCTAATTATCAAAGCATTAAAGCTGGGTTAAACTATTTGCAGCCACAAAATGTTAAAATTGGTATTAGACAATTGTATCTTTTATCAGGCATTAATGACGTAAAAAATGAGGCCAACTCACGAATTACTAATACAACGTCTCAAGGTATTATTACTGCTAGAACTACTATAATAACTGATATTATATCACAAGGTCTAGCAAGTGTGCCAGCGGCTACATTCCCTGATCCAATCGGTGCAATTACCACAGCAGTAAATGCTAAAAATATCCTAGTGGCAAATCGAGAATTTATCCGATCTGAGATAGTTGGCTGGATAGCCGCTAATTTTTCTATCAAGACAATTTTTCAATACAATGCTGTTAAGACCAGCAGAGACCTTGGATATATTTTAGATGCATTAACATATGATTTATTGTACGGCGGAAATAGTGCTACATTAGACGTGGCGGATTTCTTCTGGAGTGGGTCAACAAATCAGATCATTGGCCAAGAAGAATATTATGCGGCTGCACTGAGCCAGATGATGGATGTTATTGAACAAGTAATAACCAATGTATCAGTTTCAGTATCGCTTGGTAATTTGCTAACACAAAATACAAGTTTACCAGCGGCTAGTGTTTTGGAAGTTGCAACTGTAAAAACATTAATTAGTACATCTATTGATTTTATTCTTAATGGAAATATTGACAACAGTGTTATAGGTACTACTACATCAGGTAGTGCAACGGTTACTAACGTAAATTATAACAGTGCATTGGTTGCTGGAAGAACGGTAACAGGAATTGGTATTACTACTAGCCCTACTACTACCGTGGTTTCATACGATCCGGTAACTAAAATATTAGTAATTAGTCAACCAGCAACTGCAAGCACAGCGCACACTGTTTTAATAATTTCTGGCACCACTCCAACAAGAGTTGTTCCTACTATTCCAACAGACAGTTCATACGATCAAGTCAAAGCAGACAGAACAACTATTGTAGGTGCAAAGGTTGGTATAAAAACAGATGTTACAGCATACCTTAATTCTGGAGCAGGACTTGGAATTAATATTGAAATGGGCGGCAATCGTTCAATGTTGGCCAATGACTTTGCTATGATTAACGATTTGGGTTACGCTATTTTCTGTACCAATGGCGGTTTATCGGAACAAGTATCAACATTTTCTTATTATTGTCACACACACTATTGGGCCAACAATGGCGGCCAAATTCGTTCTGTGGCTGGTTCAAATGCACACGGTGACTATGCATTACGTGCCACCGGCTATGACGTGACTGAGTTACCGGACTCAGTTACACTTGCAAATGACATGGTTCAAACTGCCCGTGTTTACAAGCAAGGCAGTGTTGCTGGACAAATGACTCCAACTGCTACTACACAAGCATTGAGTATTTGGATTTTGGGCTATGAGTATTCCCCACCCAATAATTCCGAGCTGGAAATTGATCACTCATTAAGTGGTGGAGTGATAACACGATATCTAGTAAGCACTGTGGAACATACCGTTATCACAGTTGGTGGACAAAACGTTCTCAAGGTGAACCTGAGCACAGCGGGTTCCAACAGCACAGTAACAACTGGACTTGCCTACGAATTGTATGACGGACAACAGTTGGTAATTCGTGTTAATCAAAATATTAAATTCAATAACATCGACAATGTTAAACCAACTAGACCAAGTACTGCGGTTCAATACGGTGAGAACTTAGCAGACATCTATCGTGTTATTGCATACTCGTTGGTTGATTCCACCGGTGAAGCATTAGCGTCTAACATTGCTATTTTACAAAGCGATGCTGGTTTCAACTATTACAAATTTAATAGTGATCCCACATATATATCCACTGTTGATCCGCAAAATGCCTTAAAGACACAAGGATCTAAAGTTGGTGACAATAAGATTGCTGTATTACAAATTAGTCAGCAAACAGTTATTGACCAAATTAATAAGGGAATTTATCTAACTGGTTGGGGTGGCCGTGTACATCGTATTATTAGTTACACAGTTCCTACTTTTATTGCCACTGGTCTTGTTGTTAGTTACGATTCGTTGTCACGCACCTTGGTTGTGAACAGTGTCACTGGTGCTATTGATATCGGAGATGCACTGACAGATAACGGCTTTGATGGCTCGCAAAAAGTACAAACAGTAGTGTTTAGTGGAACCAATAACAGCACTGCAACCATTGTGGTTGATATTGCAGAAAGTGGTTCAGTGTCAGTTGGAGTAAGCATAACATTTGGTGTTGCAGCCAACGGTTATTTGACCATTGATCCTAATCCAGTATTCAATAACAGTGCTGATGGTACGGGTCTGACTGCAATGACTTACAAGAGTCATGCGGCGGGGCCGAGTGGTTCCGGATACACAGGTGTTAACTTTCAAATACCGTTTGCAACTGCATTGCCGGCGGTGGATAGCTTTTTAACTGTGGCAAATAACAGCAATGCCAGTTATAATGGAACTTTCCAAATTCGTGGCATTACTAATAAAACACAAGTTAGTGTTGCAAGTACTACTGGGTTATCAGTGGGAATGTTAGTTACTAGTGTTGCAGTTGGTGCATACATTCCGGATAGTTGTATTATTCAAAGTATTGATAATTCGACCCAATTTACTATAAGTCCAGCAGCTTGGATTCCGCCGGGAAGTTCAGTCAGCTCTACCCTGGTTGCTTACTTGTCAGGATTGACAATTACAGATGGCGGCACTTCTTACACTCCTGAAGTGTTGGCATTGCAAGGAGTGCCTATCATAACATTGTCAGGCGGTGGTGCTGGAACTAATCAAGGCATTGCAGTTGCAGTGTGTTCAGGCGGCAGCATTACTAGTGTTAATATTGTGAGTCCAGGTTATGGATACACAAGTGCTCCAACAGTGACCGTGAGTTATGGTAATGCTGTGTTAACTCCTGTGTTATCGCAAAGTCCCACAGTTAGTACAGCCGTGACTGCTGGAACTAATACTATAGATTTAACACTGGCATATCCAACTAGTCCTGTTATTACTGGCACAGCAACCGCAACAACACACGGTGTTGCTGTTACTACCCTTAGCAGCATTGTTGGAACAACATTGACTATTGGTGCTGTTAGTTCAGGAACTGTGGCAATTGGTATGATGTTGACTGGCGGAACAATTCCAGCTGGTACATATATTGTTGGTTATATCAGCGGTAGTGGCGGCGGCAGTGAGTGGACTGTTAATCAAAGCGTCGCGCAAAGTGGTACAACAATCACAGGAACAAACGATCTAATAACAATTAACAGCGTTACTGATTTGGATATTGGAATGCCTATTGTGTTAAGTGATACTGCTTCACTAAGCGGCATTGCTGACGGTGCGTATTATGTTACAGAAATTATCGGTTCTACACAAATTGCGGTGAGTGCAAGTTATAATGGTGTCAACGTTTCAGTAACCAACTCAGCAGGAACAGGTGTATGGACTGCTAGTGGATTCCAACTTGACAGTCTTATTACCATTACAGGATATGCCAGCACAACTGGTACTGGACCGTACGATGTAGAATTTACAATTCCAACCAGTTCAATAACAAACGGTGCATATTACAGAATTGTAGGAAACAGTAATTCGTTGTATAACGGATTTTGGCAATGCGTCAGCAGTACGAATGCTTCTGCCACAGCAATTGCATTGAGATATGTATATGATCCAGGCACTTACGGAACTGGCACTACAACCTTAAGCAAAGAATTAACCAGTGCAACAAGTACACAAATTGGTATTAGCAAACCATTCAGTGCGTTTGGCGCTGCAACATTGCGTCTAGGATATGCTGCAAATACTCCGGGACAGATTACACAGCGTATTAGTACTTGCCGGGTTACTGGCCATGACTTGCTGGACATTGGTACAGGTAGTTATAACACAACCAACTGGCCAACTGTTATTTACGGCAACCCTGCCAAAGACAAACAACAAAGCCAAGAAATACTGGAAGAAGGTGTGGGTCGTGTGTTTTATGTGACCACTGACCAAAACGGTGTATTCCGTGTGGGCCGATTCTTTACAGTTGACCAAGGTACTGGATCAGTTACATTCTCAGCAAGTATTGCATTGAGTAACTTGGACGGCTTGGGATTTAAGCGTGGTGTGGTTGTTAGTGAGTTCTCAACTGACCCTAGCATGACCAACAATGCCAGCGACACTGTACCAGTACAAAGTGCAATTCGTTCATACATTGACAAGCGTTTAGGCCTGGACCACGGTGGTAGTCCAGTTGCATTGAATAGTTTAATTGGGCCCGGTTACGTGGCCTTGAACGGTGCGCTGGCCATGAAGGGCAACCTTAACATGGCCAACTATCCAATTATCAATGTGGGCACTGCATCCAATGCAACAGACGCTACTAATAAATCGTATGTGGACAGTGCTGTTGTATCATTTAATTCTTTATTCAAATTAACAGATGTGACCATAACAAGTGCGGCTACTAGTAACTTTTTAGTGTACGACGGGGTTGCCAGCGAATGGAAGAATGTCAATGTTACTGGTGATGTAGTTATAGGTTTAAATACCGGAACCGGCGTACTATCTGCAACTGTGCAGGCAAATGCAATTGACAACAGCAAAGTATCAGCAACTGCGGCAATTGTACAAAGCAAATTATCTTTAACAATTGCTGGAACCAGTGCAAGCAGTCCTACAGGAACTGCGGCAGTAATACAAGCAGCAAATGGATTAGCAAGTTTTAACTCTAATGCATTCAACGTGACCAACGGATGGGTAGAAGTTAAAACTGCTACCAGTGCAAGTACTGGTATTACCTATGGTAAAATACAGCACATGAGTGCTGGAACATTACTGGGTAACAGAACACTCAGTGCGGCAAGTCCAACTGAAGTTACTCCTGCACAAGTAGTAAGCGATGCGGGCGGATTGGTAAACTCGTTATTCACCAGCAGCGGTGTGGTCACAATCACATATGACGGTAGTAACACTGCCAATAACACATATCCAGTGGTGGGCATTACATCAGCAAGAGCAGCCAACAACATAATTAAAACAGGATCAAGCGGTGAAATTGACGTGGGGTTCTTGAAAGTTGGCGGATACAAAGCATTATCGTTAACTGGTGCAGGTGCTACACTCACAAGTACATTTACTACTCCAGGTACATTTGATTATATGACTGCACTTGGTACTAGTTCTAGTAACACAGTTATTAGTACATTTGGTACACTGGATACCAGCAATGGTACATTAAAGGCAAACTTGTTAACAACTGACAAGGTTGGTGCGGTTAGTGGTGCTGGATCTGGTAGTGCAAGTATTAGCGGATGGTGGGCCGTTCAGGCAGCAAGTCAAATTGATTTTAGTCTTGGCAAATTAAAATCATTAACACTGGATGCTGGCACTGAAACTACAGATGCTATTATTCGTGGAAGATGGACCTTGGATGGTGCAAGTAGAATGCAAGCCACATATGCTGACTTGGCTGAGTACTATGAAGGCGATACTGAATACGAACCAGGTACGGTGTTGGTGTTTGGTGGTGACAAAGAAGTTACCACAACCACTCAGATTAACGATACACGCAGTGCAGGTGTTGTTTCAACTGATCCAGCATATGTTATGAATCATGAACAGAAAGGTATTAAAGTTTGTTTGGCATTGGCTGGTCGTGTGCCATGCAAAGTGATTGGCCGTGTTAAGAAAGGAGACATGTTAACAACCAGTGCTACTCCAGGTTATGCTGTTAAAGCATTAAATCCAACATTGGGTGCCGTACTTGGTAAAGCATTAGAAGACAAAGACTACGGCGAAGCCGGAGTTATACAAGTAGCTGTGGGGAGAGTATAATGACTAAGCAACATATTAATATTGGCCAAAGTGCAAATGACAAAGCTGGTGATCCATTACGTACAGCGTTTTCAAAAGTAAACGACAACTTTGATGAACTGTATAATTCTGTATCAGCAGTGGTGGTGGCCAGTGCCACTGCACCAGTTGCTCCAGGAGTAGGTGACCTATGGTGGAATTCGGAAGATGGCAGGATGTATGTGTACTACGGAAGTGCTTGGGTTGACGCCAGTCCAGTAGACGGTGCTGGTATTAGTTCAACTAACGAACTGGTCAACGGTGACAAAACAGTTAGCCTTGGCACAGATGGTGCATTAACATTGCCAGCCGGCACTACTTACGAATATCTAAATGCTCCACTTACTGGCCACGGTGACGGACTTGCCCGTTTAGATTTTACATTAGCAACTGATGGTGTTAATGCAAATTGGATAGCCGCTTCAGCAAGCCCAGCAGGTTCTGGTTATAGCATAGGTGATACATTTACATTTGATGCAGAATTTTTAGGTATTCCCGGGGCTAGTGTTACTATTGAGGTTCTGTCAATTGGACCAGGCGGGAGCATTGACGAATTAGGATTTACAATTCCTCCGCTATATCCGGCAGACATTTATAGAGACAGTCCTATCAATCTACAAGTAGGTCCTGAAAGTAATCGTTGGACATTTGGCGCAGATGGCACATTAACACTGCCTGGTGATTTAAATGTCGGTAGTAACAGTATCAGAGAAGATGGACTGTTTAGTCAGAAGTTTAGTATTGCGGCTGGTGCAGGCAAGCGTGTTGAGATCAGCAGTGACGATGTAGAAAAAGTTTGGTCATTTGACACAACCGGTGCGTTAACATTCCCAGACGGTGCCATCATTGATAGTTTTCAGGCATCAACCCAAATAGAAACTTGGACGGTAGGTGTAACTAATATGTCGCCCACTAATTCGATCCCATTCTATGGGCATAGTTCAAAACTGTTCGATACAACCTGGACTATAAGTGGTTCGGGTATTACAGGACAATCGGCCATTACTGCTATTAATCCTATAATGAGCGGTATGTCTATAACTGGATATACAGTAACTATTGAACAAACAATATCTACTGGATTAGTAACCGGCGATTATGTGTTTAGTAATCCTCCAATTACGCAAGGAGTAAACCTTAGTTCAGATTTAAGTACATGGACATTTGGAAATGATGGTAACTTAACATTACCAGCAGGATTTGTTACTTCTAATGAAGTAACTGGTGTAAATCTAAGGTCCGGGTACGATGTGAGTATTATATCAAACCACATGGATGTTGATCGAGAATGGATCTTTGGCTCAGATGGTACTCTGTCATATCCTGGTGGCAGTTGGACTAAAACAACAAACAATAGCTTTTCTAGTGGAGTAGCATCAAAAGTAATATGGACATCAACACAAGATTTTATCAGTGGTGTTAAACTTACTATACAAGTAGAAACAGATGAAACCGGCGGCAATGATACTTGGGAAACACAGGTGTGTGAAGCTATTATTGCTGTGCGAGGACATACTACAACTAGTATACCGGTAATATCTGTATATGGTGTAACACATACCAGTGTAGCACCGCTGATGACATTTACAGTAGACCGCAATCCAGTATCTAACTTGGTTGAAATTGTGGGAACTAGAACAGCAACAGCAACAACAACTGGCAACGCAAGTTTAAGAATACACTCGGTAGAAACCGGAACAAATGACTAAGGACTGATATAACATGGCAAATAAAAAATGTAACCTTGTCAGACTCTCTACAAGGTGCAACGTATGAACTAGATGCTACTGGCGGCCAGGCGATTCCGGTAGGTACATTGGTGGGTCAATATGATCGTTTTAATGCAGAAAATTGGAATTCTACCTCATTCACGTTCATTAGTTACAGGGCAGCACTTGGTGCAACCGTTAGTACAGGGGTCACAACAGATATTACGTTTAATCCTAATTTCTCATTGGCTTATGCAAATATTTTTGTTCAAGTAAGTTTACCAAATTCTGATCAATTATCTTCTACATATACAGTTTCTATTCCAGACGGTGATACTGGTCTTGATTTTGTAACAATATGGTTATCACAAAATATACCTTATACAACTGCTAGCT
>ENA-OSIY01000750-OSIY01000750.1-marine-metagenome-genome-assembly--contig:-NODE-750-length-17816-cov-7.186256_pt1 | contig 17816 bp, 36 predicted proteins | sample MGYA00237884_ERZ534233 | MGnify/ENA primary metagenome ERZ534233 (study PRJEB26412, sample SAMN06343840) | marine metagenome | isolation source: estuarine water | place: USA: Columbia River Estuary... | reverse complement strand
TTTTTCAAGCAGAAGACGGCATACGAGATTTCTGCCTGTCTCGTGGGCTCGGAGATGTGTATAAGAGACAGTCTTCACTATGTATAGGGTGTTCAACACCATATCTTTCTATCATAGTTTTTTTTGAATTAATTTTAAAATCATCAGACACAAAATTATAATCAAAGCCATATCTTTCAATATTTGTCAATTTCCTTTTTTCTAAAATTATTTTTTGGTCATTTTTTAAACTTGTTTCTTTTCTTTTATTTTTTATATCTTGATTTTGAGAAGAGTATTCAACACCATATCTTTCAATATTTGTTTCTTTTATTTTATTTTGTCGCTCTTTGCAATTATTACATATACGTGCATTTATAATATAATATTGTTTTTTACATCCACATGATTTAGGTATTCTATTAGAATTTCTCTCTATAATATTCCCGCACGTACATTTGAATCTATAAATTTGTCCATGTTTGTCGGAACCAATATGTTCCAATACCGTTAAGTCACCAAATATTGTCCCAACCTCAAGTATTTTTATTTTTATTAAATCAACACCTAATGTCTTTAATCGAGAGTATATATAATTTTTATCTGTTGAGTACCCATTTGAAAAATCGTTTTTAATCATTTCTTTATGAATTTCATTAACAGAAATGATTCCGTTTTTTATTATGGTATCAACAAATTCCCTTCTTTTAGTTGTATAATCTTTTATCATATCTTACTCATCCTCCAACGAATCACTGTATGTGGGTTTATCCTTCGGGACATAGTCCTCATCACAATTATCAATATGGTCCTCGTCGTTCATATCTTAGTGGAATAATAGATAACCAATGGCAATACCTGCCAGGATATGTAGAACCCTATCGTAAATTCTTTCCTTTATCATAAGTTACTTAGTGTTTGTATTAATAATGAAACATCCTCGGGCGTTTGTCTTGGCATCACATCACTATCCCCAACGGGTAGTTCAACCCATCCACCGTCCTGAAAAACCATGAAATTGTCATCCTTACTGAACGCCGCAACTTCTGCCGTGGTTTCCCCCGCGTCAGAATATGACGTTTTACCGAACATAACACTGATTGTACATCCATTGTTAAACCTTATTTGGAACCCGTTGTGGTAAAGTTCCTTATCCGTTACTGTTATAAACGCTGACATATTATTGTTTTTAAAATAAAACACCCTGATTTATCCAACTTACAGGTGTCGTGGCTGTCCCCGTTACCGGGTTAGAAATAGACTTATGGGAGTACGTTATTCTTCACATCCCTTTGATATTTTCCGCAGATAGTCAATCTAAATAGAGCCTTTCTCTATCAGAAGTTCCATATGGTTATCACACCACTTCTCATCGTATTGGACATACTATCCAGTGATTACTCGGAACGTTTCTTTAGATACTCTTTTCTTGTTCTATATTCCCCTACTTTGTAACCAGCGAGAAACCAAAGAGAGAATCCTATGTATATTAAAATAACTGTCATAATTAATTTTGATACAAATATAATGTATATTTTTTAATATTACATTTCTATTGGTCTTAAATAACCATGTTTGAACTTAGTTTTTCCAAATGTTACAGACTTCCATCCACCTCTTGGACCATACTCCTCATCCGTGATTTCACCATATAGTTCAATACATTCTTCCCTTGTTACCTTTCTTTCAATATAAACCCACATATTATTGGAGTTGGTATAAACCATCTTCTCAAAGTTCTCTGTGAATAACTCCTCGGGGATTCTTGAGGTTTGTGTCCTAACGTATGCAACTGGTTTTCCACATATTGCATCGTTTAATTCATACGTCTGTTCTGATAAGTAATCGTGTATATTCATAACCTTATGTTTATTATACCACAAAGATAATCAATATATTCTAAAAACAAAAAAATATTTTTTTTATTACCCGGGAATTTGACCACACTTGTGTTTGTGTTCAACATATAACATTACCCTAAAGGTCCCAACCGTTATAGAATATGTGGTAAACTCATTAATACTGTCCGTCCACTTATGAAATCCCGTATTATATACCTTAGAAATAGTCTTTGCCGTTTTCCTGAACTTGTTAAACGCTATCTCGTGACGACTCGTCAATTTAAAACTCTTATACATGGTTAAAATACTTTATGTTGTTTGATGGTTTTAATTATCTTTCTGGCCAATACACCCGCAGTCTTGGTACCGTCATTACTCCAACGGATTATTGAATCCTCAATATTTGAATATAACATATCCCCACCGTGTTTCCTTTTTAACCAATCCTTACAAACGGAACTGTAAAATCCAACAATCTCCTTATTAAAATCAAAATCGGATAACTTTAAACCATGACACTTAACCAAATACTCCTCAATATGACTTATTGATAACTTGTCGGTTCGTAGAAAGAATCCGGAATTGGCGTACTTTGCACCGTTGTCCTTATCATTGAACCACTCATTGAATGTATTCACATTGAATAACACATACTTCTTTGGAACAAACTTTGGTTCCTTTTTGAATATACTTCCAAACATATTATTTCTTTTTTACTTTTGGAGTTAACTCCGTTATTGTTACACCACATTTAGTACACTTCGCAATTTTATCAGTATCCCAAACTTCATTCATGTCAAATACATGATTACATTCTAATTCTGTTGGTACACACTCACAAGAGGTATTAACCCCACACGCACATTTTGTTTCTTCCATATCTTATTTCTTTTTAATTTCTCCAAAACCAATTACCTCTCAAGTGTTTTCTATCTTCAGGATAGAACTCCACACTGTCAAATGCAATCCACCACAATTCTAATTTCCAAATAAAGAATCTTCGTTGGTTGACAATATATTCTTTCATTTTATTTTGTTTTAAAGTTTAAATATTTTCGGACAAACTTTGATTCTCTCTTGTTTAAAACCAATATGTATTTTCTATGTGAATTTGTCTGATACACTTGAAATCTTTGACCACTTTCGTAATGCCATTCTTTTGTGTAACTGTTCTCATTGATTCTATTTTCCGCAGTTTTACAAGAGAAAGAGATAAGTGATAAAATAAGGATTAATTTTTTCATATTATAATACGTTCGTATTTAATAACCTTAAAATGTTCCTTAAAAATAAATCTCGGTATTAGATACCCATGAGTTTCACTACCAACATCACCAGCATTAGAGAATACCTCAAAATCATTTTTACTTATTAATTCTTTTAGTTTGTCCACTCTAATAATCCACACCTCATTCAAATGATGAAAAAAGTTTACCCATATGTCTACCTCTGTTATATTAATACCTGAATTGTTTCCCCGAGAACTAAACTCGATAAATATGTTTCCGGTTTCGTATTCAGGAATGGTCATCATCCTTTTGAAAACAGAACTATATTCTTGCATTGTGGGCCTGATTTTATTATCGGTTTTAACCTCCACTTTATATTGGTCCCCAACATACTCCATTATGAAATCAAATTGTTTTCTCTCATCTTCATTAGAAATCCTAATGAACGTTGCACCAACTTGTTCAAAATACTGACGACCCATACCTTCACCAATCAAACCAACATTTAGTAGGTCACTTTCAAAGTTTAAACTACTATTCATTTTGTTCAATTCTTCCTGTGTGATTGTAATAACCATTTAACCTTCTTTGTTTTTTGATTTATACCACACGAACACCACACCAAGAATGGCGTAGATTAATAAGAATGTTAATATACGTTCAACAACTATCATACTATTCTCCATCAATATGAATGTCGGTTGCGTAATTCTTCTCCTTATTGAATAAAGGTTCTTGGTCTACCAACTCATCATGTATTGTCCATTCATCATATGTTTCTTTACCATCGTTGAACTTCATACTATCCGAATTCTCTTTTAGGTATTCCAACACCTGTTCTTCTTCCATACCCTGAAGTTCAGGATAGTTGTCCGTATCAATCTCAATTGATTTCTTTAGAATCCATGTGTGGAACCCTTCGCTTAGTTGAATTTTTAGTTTCATAGTTTAAAAATTATCCGTTGATTTATTTTCGATGTTCTCCTCGTATTTGTTTTTACCAGAATGTTGTGTACTAATCGTCTCACCGGTTGTTGTGAAGTAGTGTTGTCGACCACCATCGAAGAAACGATACATCTTTATACCATCCTTCTCAAATAGAAACTCAACTTGAAATCCATTTCCTTCGGTTGTACTTGATTGAGACTCTTTGTAACATCCCGTTAAAAGAACTCCCGCCAATAATAATCCTAAAATCTTTCTCATCTATATGTTTTTTACCAATTATCTTCGTCAGTTAAATCTAATTCAGTTTTTGTGTTATGACTGTACACTGAAATTTCACTGCCGATACCCGTAGGGGTTACTTTCCATGTGAGTAGTCCGCACCCACCATAAATTGCTTTGATGTGTGATGTCCACTCATCAAATTTATTTTGTTGCTCGTCACTTAACTCAACAGTTATAGTGTAGTTTTTATTTTTCATTATAATGAATTGGGTTTTTACAGTTACCTTTATGTGTACCCCAAGTGAAGTGACTATTTCCCGGTGATACTACAATGTATTCACACCCTTCCAATGTGTAAACTTCATAGTACCTATCGTAGTATTCGGTTGAGGTATCAAGTTGTTTAATTTCAATCGGTTTGGAAACCGTGTTGTTTGTTTTGTCCTCTTTTTCTCCAAGACCTAACTGACAACTTGATAGTAGAAAGGTGAAGATTGATATGATTATAAATTTTTTCATTTTACGAATTTAATAATATTGAAACATAAATACCTAAGTATGAACCGGCAACTGAACCAAGTACATAACCGACCCATTGATGCATCGCATCATCACTCTTGGCAATTTTTCTGATAACAAAGAAATTAATCGACGCAATCGTAAAGTCTGATAGTGCCGCCTCATGGTAGTGCGCCAACGCAACCGCTCTGAAGTTAACACATAACAAACCATACAACACCAATTGTATAATAAACAATACTGATGCCTCTTTTAGTTTATTTTTCATAGTACTTCCGTTAATACTCTCCATTCTTTTAATGTGTTACCATCGAATGTTACTTCAACAGGTATACCTTTTAATTTATCAACACTACGTACCTTCGCGTCTTTAAGAAGTTTAGATAGGAACCTCATAGTTTCTGAGTATCCTTTATCTCTATCTTCTTCCGTCCACTTACAGTTCTCACTCCACTTGATTGACTCGGCATCCCAATTACCTTTGAAGTCCCCAACTCCCCAACCACCATCACCAAGAGTGATAGATAATCCAAGTTGAGAATCTTGATACCCACCAAGACCAAATTGTACTGATTCAATTTTACCTAATTTTTTTTCGTACATATTTTTATCCTTGTTACTGGTTATTAACTACAATTTCACCATCACCCTCATCAATCATACGGTTACACATTTCAACCATATTGTCCATTGCTTCAAATTTCTCGTCAGTAAAATTCATTTGCGCATTATCATATCCTTCATCGTCCCACTCCATATCCGCGGTAGGGTCCTCCATATCATAATCCTCTTTATCTTTAAAACAAATTTCACCATTCGGTCCTTTCTTAATAACCAATGCCCCAACAGGAGATAATGACTCATCCTCATATCTAACCTCTAAGTAACCTTCAGGGTCAGTCTCAGTTATTAACTTATATAAGTGGATATAAAATTCTTTAGGTGCGTAATTGGCACTCTGAATATTCCATTCACCCATATTAATGTTGTTTTCAACGTAGACCCATTTGGAACCCAAGTTTTCTAAGAACCATTCATTAGAATCTTTAGCCAATTCACCAAAGAATGACTCAGATAATTTAAGAGTTTCCGCGTAACCACCAGCATTGTCGAACATTTCATCGATACGATTAGTGGTTTCATCGTTTGCAATGATTTTTAAGTAATTTGTAACGTTGTTTGCCATTTTATTTTTTATTTATGTTTATTTTATTTTAAATTTTAGATTCCACGGAATAACCATGAAACAAACTCAACCATTAGGTACATCATCAACGATACACTACCCAACACTAATAGTATTGATAAGATTTTATCTCTCATTTTGTTTTAGGTGTTAATTCACAATCAAATTTATAAAGTTCATTCACCATCGGTGTGTAACCTTTTATTTTTGTTTTAATTACAATTTCTTTCCTATCTTCCAACTCCAAACCAATCATCATACTATCATTCCATTGATACGTTGCAATATATGTTATCAACCCAGTACATGGTTTTGTTTTAACCTTTGTTTTTACTTTAGGTTCGTCTTTAAAACTTGATAGTGTTACTATAACAACTACCGATAATAATATATGTTTTATTCTCATGTTGTTCCATTCAACTTTTTCAATGATTCGTTGAAGTCGGTTAGTGTTTCATTTAGTTGTTTTAAACTTTCAAGATACCTATCCATTGTTAATTCCAATTGTTTCATCGCAATCTCCAACCGGTACGATGGGTCAGTATAACCATTACCTAACTTAAATTCTTTCATCGACTAATCTGTTCACCAATCTGTATTGATAATGCGGCAATAAATGAAACCAATGCAATTCCACCAAATATCATTCTAATAATAAATCGAGTCTTATAGTTTTTGATGTTATCGGATAATACCCACATCGATATTAATAGTACCCAACCAATGATGTTTAATAATGTTACTGTTGACATATTATTTTTTCAATTCTTTTAATTTGTTACCCAATAATTCAGACTCATCTAACTTAATGGTTATTGGTTCGTCAATGGTAATAACTGAATCCCCCATATTAATCGTGGTACCACACCATGTATTCATATACTGGATTGCGTTTTGATAGTTTAAATAACTTATAACCTTTGAGTCCTCGTCTTTAGTTTCCATGTTCGGTTTCTTTTAGTTTTTTATTAACCCATTCAGGGTCATTTTTAAATTCTTTCCAAGTATCAAAGTCTTTCAACTCCTCAATCATGTCTAATAACTTATCTATAGTATCCATAATATTTTAAAAAGGTAAATTGTCATATATGTTATTTTCACTATCGTTAATGTTTCTCGAATTTAACCCACCCATTATTTCCCTCACCCTATTTACACTTACATCCGCAGCCAATAATCTCTCTTCCGATTCGCGGAATAATTGGTCTTCATGGGCAAGGTGTCTAAGTTGATTTACCATATCATCTTGGATGTTTCTAATTTCATCCATCGGGTCGAAGGTCCAGTTAGGTTTTTTTTTACTTATCTTAATTGTCGTTGCAATTCCGTTACTCATCGCCAATTCATCAACTGATTCCCTTTTTCTAACCTCTTCAACTAAAACATTCATTACCTCATTTGGTATTGACCATAACATTGGGTTACTTGCCTTATCATTCGCCAACCATCCTTCTACTTTATCTTCACTTATTGATGATGATACGGCATACTTTATGTCGTTTTTTTTACTGATGATGTATATCAATTTGTATTTTGTTTTGTAATCGTTCCAATACTTTTCTTGAGTGGTGCACCACTTAGTGTTTGAACCGTACATCTTGGACGCTTCAAATGATAGTGGGATTATAACTAACCAAAAGTCTGTCTCGTATAATTTCTTAACTTGTTTTTCAAGTTCCTTTAGTTTAACAACTTCATCAGCACGTTTTACTTCTTTAGAAATCTCATTAAAATTACGATATTGACCAATGTCGGGATTACTCAAACGATTCGCTCGAGAATGTTTTTCAAAATCGATAAGTAGAGATAGATTTTCATATTCAAATAGTTTAATCATCATCCCCCTATGCATCCCAGCAACATCACCTTTCTTATAGTACTCATTCTTGAGCATCTTAATAAGGAACCCCATGTACTTATAGGTTTCAGAAGGTTCAACTGATGCGATAATATCAATCAGTGAAACATTTAATTCTGGATGTTGTTCTTTTAATCTATCTAATCTTGACATATCTACTTAGGCATTCTATCCGTTACTCTTTCAACCATTTCTTCTCTTGTCCGATAGTTGTTTTCACTATCAAATTCTTTTTGTGATATGAACTCACCCGCCCGATTCTTAAACCTCGCATAGATGCCATTACTTTGGTGAACAAAACCATTTGTCTCCAAATAATTTATAACATAATCTTTACCACTAAATCCTTGTTGTTTAACGGTGGCGAAAAAAAGCCTATCCGCAAAACTAATCGACACATCCATATACTTTATGTATGAATGTAGGTGTTCGTGTACTCCAATGTTAGTATCCATGTAGTTGGTTTTTATTAATGATAAGGATTATTTCTGAATATTCCAAATTTTTAGTTTCTTTGATTTTCATTTTTATCAATAATATGATGAACGTAAATTAAAATTACCATCAAGATGATACTCTGAATCAACGGTATTGGTAAAAATATTACTAATAACATACAACTACCATAAAGAAAATCATTCCAATTTTTTTTAATGAGTGACCCGATAACATAAAGGACCCATATAACCCCAACAACCGTACTTATAATTCCCATGATTAATTATTGTGGATTTCTATATTATATAATTTTTCAATCTCATCTCTATCTTGATGCAATCCCATTATTAAAATGAACATCCCACTGTTAGGGATACCAAAAAAAGTTTTAATATCCGAATCGGTTGCGTAGATTCGTAACTCTTCAACATCAATCAATTTAACGTAGTCAACTATTTCTCTCATTTCACCCAAAGAAAGGTGACATCCGTGTATTTTAATACGATGTCCTTCAGGATAAACGTAATGACCGTTCTCTTCTTCACCACATTCTATTTCACCATCACCATCACACTCGTTACAGTTCTTAGTGTGACCGCAACAATCACATTCTATCTCCCCATCACCATCACATTCATCACAGGTTTTATACTTCTTATCATACTTAGGAATCATTTTGATGTCCTCATAGATTTTCTCAAGGTCAGATACCTTAATATGTCCAAATGGTGACATTCCATCCTCATAAAATTTCTTGTATTCAACCATTATCTTTTCCGCGTTTGTTCCATTACCTTCCGAGTAAATATGGACATTACCTCGGTTAATAAACTCAGGGTCGTGGAACCATAACAGTTTGTGTGCGTTTGTGGATGCAACCCAACCACTATCAAATACGATTGGTTTACAGATGGGGTCTCTCCATTCATCATTAGACACAAATGAGTGAACAAATTTCTCGAAGTTTGGGTGTTGTTTTATCATTTTTATACTATTATAATGTTATTTTTCAAAAATAAGATATTATTTTGAATATTCCAAAATATACGTTGATTTTTTTCCAAAACCGAATATATATGAGATGTAAAACTTACGAAATTGGACAAAATAGAAGTATTCGAACCCTACCACCAACACCTATTATTGAAGTGTTGGATGACGAACCCTCCAAAGAGGGAAGAACAATTAAATAAATGGTTTATACACCTCGTAGAATCCGTAGGGATGAAGGTAGTTGCTGGTCCAACCAGTGTCTACGTATCTGACCCCGGTAATGAGGGACTAACGGGTACGGTAACCTTGGCGACCTCCCACTCATCAATACACATTTGGGACCACTATGAATTACCAATGGCTCAGTTTGACATCTACAGTTGTAAATGTTTTTCACTTGAGACAGTATTAAAATGTTTTGAACCTTTCGGTATGGTAAAGGCCGAATGGGTAATGGTTGATAGAAATAGTAATCCGATTATTACAGAGTCGGGTACTTGGGAAGGTTAAATTATTTCCGTTAATGTTATTTCTTGTGGTGAATTTGTAACTTTAGGACCTTCTCTAAACCATTTAGTGATGATGTTCTTTTCACCTGAGGTAACCGGTAGTCCGCAATGTTTTGCGTATTCATTTGGTTTTCCATTTCTTAAAATGTTAGACCAAACAACGGCAGTTCCGGTATTCGGAATGAATGTTCTATCGATTTTTGTGAAGTATGTTTCACCACCCTCTTCCACATCATTAAGGTAAACCATAAACGTCCACGTTCTTTGACCAAGATTAGATAATCCCATTTTATTGGGTTCGTAATTCTCATCAAAATAATCACCGTGTTCTTTAAATTGTTGTCCAACTAAGTAGTTCTGACCTTGTGGTATTTCACCCAACTCGTGAGGTAATTTCATAAATGAATGTATCTTATCATTTACGGATTTATAGATTGGGTTATCTAAAAACATATCACAAGTTGAACTGGTTCTAACATCCTCAACTGAGGTGTTTGTTACCACTGTTGATTGTCTCAACTTACCAACCATCTGCTCAATTAATTCCCCACATTCATCACCCGATAAGAAGTTTGGAATCGTATAAATCTCCAAAAACTCAGTCTCAATTCTATAAACACCTGAGTTATCACACAGCGGTTTATAGAGGGGTTGGATAGTGAAAGATGGAGTTTCATTAAGAGCCACTTGGGTATCTTTTCTTTTTTGTATCAAAGGATTTGAAGGTGTTATTTCCAATTCTTTACTGATTAAATCATAATCAAATCCATGATTTAATAATACATTAAAGATATTTTCTTTACCTAAACCATTTACTACGTTTGTCCAAATCCAAACTTTCCATTCCGGTGATAAACTTTTGATAATCATTTTTATTTATATTGGTTGAATAAATCTATGTAATAATCCACCTTTTCCAGACGGACTGTCATTGAGAAATGAAATTGTTTTTCTTTGATTCCTTTTGGGAATTTTGTCCGCATCAGATTATATAACTCTCTTCTTTCGACAGTAGGGTCATAATATTCGTGTTTCATTTTTTTGTTTACAAACTACTATATACCACTACAGAAACAAGCAATGCCCAAAGTACAAATACCCCAACAACTGCCCAATCTGAAAATTTCCATTTTTTCATTTTTACAAACTTTTTAAATGGCAGTGTCTTTTTGCTGCCACAATTATTCTGATGTTTTTTAAACAATCTTGGTCTGCTCTACTGATTGCCTCAAATAAATCATTATCAACAATTGACTGAACGAAACTCCCTCCCATTGGTGGGACGTTATCTCGAGTTCTCATTACTGAAACCACAATGTCAATAATGTGGTCGCTAACTGTTACTTCATACTTCGATACGAAATCAATAGCAGCTTCGTAAAATTTGTCTTTTCTATCTATCATAATTACTTTGTTTTTTTAATTATCAAACCAAAATACTACTCTGAATCCATTTTCTTTAATTGTGTGTCGATTGTCATCATCAATCCAAAACTCAGTTTTAAATCTTTCATTCATTGGATTAACAAAATAAGATAGTGATTCAATAACTTCTTCATTATCAGAATTATTGTAAATGTAATCTTTGAGTTCTTTCAATGTATAGTAAGATGGGGTGTGTACCTCATCCCATTTTTCATATTCTCTTTTGGTAACGTCACTCACATCTTCAGGTAAACCTCTCGGCTCCTCAATTGGGTCCTCGGAACTTCTAACACCTGCAAGTATTCCGAACAAATCATAGTTTCTACCGATGTAGAATGAAAGGTGTTCATATTCGTTTTCATTTCCATAACCCTCAATACCATGATGTGGATTTATTTGCCAGTAGTCAACGTTGACCCATTTATTTTCACCGTTAACCGATGTGTATTTTTCTAAGTAACTATGTATATCGCACCCCATAAACAAAATATAAATAAATTTTTTTAAAAAACAAAATTATCACACCATTGAGTTGTAATATGTGTGAGATTTTACAATTGCGTTTTCAATAACACCAATAATACTTGTAAGATTAAACTCATCAATATTACCAATTGAAATTCTAAACCAACCCTTATTTTCTTTTGAACCAAAGTATTCAAATGGTACAATACCCAAACCACATGTATTGATTAAATAAGATACGTATTCTTCAACATTACTAAATGAATTGGCGTATTCTAAATAAACTGAAATGTATATTCCACCTTCAGGTCTTTGGCAGTCAACTCTGAATCCCTTACCTTTCATCCTATCAAACATATCACAAATAGAATGTGTAATGTGTTTATATTTGGTGGTAACATTTTGAGTGTGGTGGGTGAACTCGGGAAGAGTCTCCGACATAAATTTACCAACCGCATTCTGTTCCGCCTTCGGTGCCCACGCTCCGATGTGTGAAAATATCTCAGTTAGTTTTCCAATAATATCCTTTGGTCCAAACGCCCAACCAACACGAACACCGGTTGCATTAAGTGACTTGGAAATACCATCAACACAAATCAAATAATCTTTAATCTCAGGACATAATGTTAATGGATGGACAAACAAATCATCTTGAGTTAAATCAGAATAGATTTGGTCAAAGAAGAGGTAGAGAGGTCTTGAATCTATGTGGTCTTTTCTAACGTTATTTTCTTTCACTATCAAATCACAAATATCTTTTAATACTTCAGGACTTATAACACGACCTGTGGGATTTTGAGGTGAACAAATACAAACCAAAGATGTGGTTCTTTTAATTTTAACATCGATGTCTAATACGCTCGGGAAGAATGAATTCTCAGGTTTACATTCAATCTCTTGTTTAACTGCATCGTGTAGGAAACTATAGTGGTTGTTATTCCAAGATGGAACCGGATAGATTACCCCATCACCGGGGTTAACTGTACCTTTGAATATGGTATAAATTAATGGACGAACACCTCCACCTATTAATATTTCTTCGGGTGAATAGTCGATACCATGTTTTGTTTTCAAGTATTCACTGACTGAGTTTCTCAAATCCAATTCTCCTTGTGATGCCGGATAGTTGGTTAAGTCTTCATTGTATGCGTCTTGAATGAAAAACTTTAACCTCTCAGGTATTGGCCATTTCTTCGAATCAAAATCACCGATTGTTAAATTGGCAACGGGTTTAGTTTTTGAAATTTCTTTAATTTGTTGTGAGATTTTAATAATCTCTGAGCCGATGATTCCGTTTCCGATTTTCGATAATCTTTTCATTGTTTTCTATAGGTCTTTTTATTTTAGTGAGTTAGGTAAATAAAGTAGTGTGGGATTTTTCTTTTGGATATCAAGTTCAGGATATCTTTCCTTGAACTTCATCACATCAAACTTCTTAGTGATTAAATGATGACCATTCTTAGTTGGAATAATCGCTTCAATCTTTGGTCCAACTTCATGACCAATTGGTATTCCCACCTCATCAAATTTAACTTTGGTAATTGGAGCACATTCATACTCAATATAAGCCATCATTAGTGGACTAGCTTGTAACATATCATCAACATCAACAATCCAACGTTTCTCATTGGTTTTAATTTGACCAACAACAGAATCAAATAATCCTTTCTGATTGTGTTGACCGTTTTGAATACGTTGAGCCAAATCAACCATCATGTTTAATGAAACATCAAAGTGATTTTGTTTTTGAACATGGATGTATGCTCTCGCCTTAAACATCTCACAAAGTTGTTTAACCTCTTCGTATCTACGCTCAAGATGTTCTATACTCTCAATACAATATGTTTTGATTGTTCTTACTGATTGGTGGTTATCTCGTTCCCCTTCAGGTTGGTCTTTCTTACGTTTAAAGATATACAACATATAGAAGTCACCCTTCTCACTATAATTCAGTAAGGGTTTTATTAGTTCTAAATTATCTATCATGATACAAAGGTATTATGTTTTTTAGTATATTCCAATTAATATCTCATTATTTTCCCAAGACGAGTAATTTTGTTACCCTTGAAAGTTGTGTGTTCTTTTATCAATCCATAGAAAGAAACTCTCGAACCTATCTCAATGTTATCTTCACCACTAATAAGATATTCTCTATCAATGTCACCGAATCTACTTATTAAATTACCTTTATTATCCACCATTTCATATACCACACTTTCACCATACGGTCCGGTAAACTCTCTCCTATCGATTACTTTAAGTTCAAAGTAAAATTTAGCACCGGGTGTTCCTAAATGTTTACTTTCACTAACTTTTTTCACATTATCATTTTGTGATTTGTGTGATGCCCACGCATCGAAATCTGTAATGAATCCTAATGTAGTTTTTGCTCTTGTGAATGCAACGTATTGTAAGTTATTTTCCTGTTCAATCTGCCATGGTAATTTGGCATATTTTGATGGTAACAACTCACGATGTAAAATGAGAACTCTTTCCGCCTCCAAACCTTTTGATTTATGTATATTACTTAAACAAATCCCACTCTTTTTGGTGTCGGAAAATAAATCATCTATCTTCTTAATTACATCGTGTGGGTTGGTTAACCCATTACCGAGAGCCTCTATCACTAATATCTTTTCACTGTACACTATCACGGAGTTCTCTTCGAGTGCCTCACCTTTTTTCATTCCGTGGTTTGTCATCACTTTCTCAACTAACTTATCCTTCTCGTGGTATAGTCTTGAGAAAACATTTTCCATGTTAAACTCTTCGCTCTTTCTTTCACATCCCAATATCATTGTCTTTAATGATATACCAATATCAGAACCAATGATGAATGCCTTTTTACCTTCACTCAATAAACGAACACAAAGAGATACAATTGGAAAATTATTCCTACAAAGAACCATATCGCCATCCTGAATATCTTTGTATGAGAAACTATCAATTATAGACCCGACTTTATTTTTTGTGTGTGGTTTAATAAATGGGTTTATGTGTTTAACCATTTCAACAATTGGAGTTGCACATCTGTATGTTACGGATAAGGGTAACTCAACCGTATTTGGTATTTGTTTTAGTTTTAAATATGATTCATAGTCTGCCCCTGCAAATGCATAAATTGCTTGTTTGGGGTCACCAACTGCAATGAATCTACCGGTCTCAGGTTTGATTGATTGTTGCATCAATAATCTCTGACACGTATTTAAATCCTGACACTCATCAATAAAAACAAAATCATATTTTGGAACGTCATGACGATTTAAATTCGGAAGGACAATCATATCGGTATAGTCGATTGTTTGTGTGTTATATAATCCAAGTTTAGAAAGGTACCACGCAACTTCACACTCACCATCTTCATTACCTATGGAATGGATATTCGAAAGTGTTCGTATATCGCTAACACCAATCGGTTTGATGTTAAAATCAACAAGGTGTAATCTACCCAAGTTACTCAAGGTGTTTACATCAATGGTAAATTGATTGATATCTAATTCATCATTAGTTACAGACTTACCCATCGACTTAACATAACCCATATGTTCCTCATCGAAATTATATTGTTTTAATATGTTTACATCTTTACCTGAATAAAACAGAATGATGTCCTTGAATAATTTTCTATATTTTCCATTATCAATCGTTGGGTTGTTAACTGAATTAAGAATTGAGTATCCAAAACCATGTACGGTTTTAACGTCAATTAGTTTATTCTTTGGTACTCTCTCTTTTAATTCATTTGATATACTTTTATTGAATGCCAGAAACAGGACTGTTTTATCGGTAGGAATAATTTCGAGTGCCTTAATTAGTGTTGTGGTTTTACCACTTCCAGCAACGGCTGAAATTACTGCATTCCTATTATCTGTCAATATAAAATTAAAGATATCTTTCTGATGTTTACTCGGTGTAAATTTAGCCATTATTATTATTGTTCCATTGTGGGTTTCAACCACAATATATTGTTTTTAAAAATATAGTTTCTTAATGATGGGTATTCATGTAATGTCTTTAATGTTTTGATTGTATCGTGTTTAAAACATTTGAATAGTTCTTCCCTGATTCTTTCAGTGGACACAACACCCATCTTACTAACATAATCATAATCTTGTATGATACTATCCATTGCCGGTCCAATCCAAAATCCTTTGGTTATACAAAACCTGATAGCTCTTAGAATACGAAGTGGGTCATCATCGAATGTGATGGTGCATGGTAATGGTGTACGAAGATACCCTTTCTTTAAATCTTCAATCCCATTAAAGTAATCGATGATTGTTCCATCATGGTCTTTGGCTAAAGCATTTAATGTAAAATCCCTACGCTCCAAATCATCATATAAGGTCCCTGGTTTAATTATAGGTGTTCGGGTACCACTTAGGTATCCAATCTCTTTTCGAGCCATTACAAAGTCTGCAACACCTTGGTAACGATGTCCTTCGGGAAACCGTGCTCTGATGGTGAAACATGATGGAGTTTCTAAGAATATTTCAAACTTTTCAGAACGAAGATGTTCCCCTAAAACCTGAAACATATCAGATGCTTCATTGTACTTTTCCAATAACAATTCGTTGGGTACTGCAACGTAATCCACATCCTTAGATTCTAACCCTAAGAATTCATCCCTAACCTTTCCACCGACTTCGTAAAATTTAAAACCCATAATATTTTTTTATGATACAAAGGTAATTGAATATTTCGAATATTCCAAATAATATGAAATAAAAAACCCCCATAAAAACTATGGGGGTCTGATTTTAAAAAAACAAATATAACCAATTAAACAGAAAGTGTGGTATTAACCGAGACACATACTTGAAGTAGTGTTATGTTAATTATACCATTTCATATCCATTAATTAAAGTCATTTTTAAAATAATTCTTTAAGTTTATTTTTTTTAATCACATCTTTAAGTGCAACGACATAACTATTTCCAGATTCTGCATAACTTGTACTAAGATATGTGAGATATTCATCTTCATTTCGAATTGTAGATAGGTATCGACATTGGTAGAACGCGTAATCATAAACAGATTCATACCAGTTGTCATAGTATGCGTGACCATTTTGAGTACCTTTGGCGGTGTTAATTCGTATAGTGGCCTGTTTCATACCGAACAAGTTATGATTCTCTTTGAAAACATTACTTTTGAATCCACCGGTCTCAATAATTGATTGGGCCATTACGATGTGTGGGAATCGTACATTGAGTCTTTTAAGTTCTTGTGCAAATTTATCTTCAGTGAACTCATTCTTTTGTTCTTCGAGACTTACCACTAACAACTCTTTTTCGTACTCGTCTAATGTGGTAAACTTATAAAATCTACCGAGAAAAAATGTCGCAAACATTAGTACCGCAACGACTGAAACCACTATCTTAACACTTTTCCAATCTTTTTTCCACACTAATGTGGTCTTGTCAAATTTATAAAACATAATTTTAAGGGTTTAAGGTTAAACAAACATTAGGCCAAACTTTATCAATCTCCGTATTCAATTGAGATTCATAGTGTTGGGTCGACATTACTTGGCCTCCGATGACCTTAGTCATTCTTAGTGCCTCATCAAAAGTTTCACAATAAAATGTTTTACCATCGTACGTGACAATTACCCAGTTCTTTTTGTTTTTTTGATTATCCATAGTGAATAGTTTTAAACTTCACTACAAATATAAGAATGTTTTTGGAATATCCAAAAAAATATTAAAATATTTTAGTTACGGGAATTTAGTTCCTGAGTGAGTCTTTCACGAACTTTATCACTAATTGGTATTGAGTTACCATCCTCGTCAATACGAACAAAGGTAATATTGGTAGATAATATCACATCTTCTTCGTGTGTGTACACATTGAACGACCTCGCCTCCAAGTAAAGTGTTATGGATGTGCTACCAATTTTTGCCACCTCACCATAAATTTTAAGTAGAGAACCTTCTCTTGCTGGTTTTTTAAAAACACATTTATCAATACATATGGTAACCATTCGTCTGTTGTGACAAATCTCCATTGAGTATGATGCTGCCGAGGAATCTATCCAAGACATAAGTTTTCCCCCGAAGAGGTTCCCATGAAATCCTAAATCTGATTTCTTAATTGGGTGTGTGTTGATTAAGTTCAATTTGTTCAAAATTATTTTATTTATTTGGAAACGATTAAACGGTCCACTATCATTTTTGCAGTGGCGTAGTTTGTGGCCAATGG
>ENA-OSIY01000749-OSIY01000749.1-marine-metagenome-genome-assembly--contig:-NODE-749-length-17829-cov-7.042361_pt1 | contig 17829 bp, 29 predicted proteins | sample MGYA00237884_ERZ534233 | MGnify/ENA primary metagenome ERZ534233 (study PRJEB26412, sample SAMN06343840) | marine metagenome | isolation source: estuarine water | place: USA: Columbia River Estuary... | reverse complement strand
TAATATGACTGACCCAATGTACATTGAAACAGCTTTACAACAAATTAGCGGCACTGATTTAGCACCAATGGTTAAATGGTTGTCCGCAAACTAATAAGAGGACAAATCATGAGTGTTGATGCGGAAGAATTAGTTTGGAAAACCATAAATCCAGATCATATATGGATTTTAGATAAGTTAATACTTTCAAGAAAACTTTTATATAATTGTGGCCCGGTTGGTTTAGATGTACCAAACCCGGGCCATTATATTGTTAGACCCTGTGTAAACCTTTTGGGGTTGGGGTTAGGTACTCAAAAAGTGTGGATAGAAAAAAACACTGATCATCTACCAGTTGGACATTTTTGGTGTGAATGGTTTGACGGTAGACATTTAAGTATTGATTATAAATGGGGTAAACAAGTTCTTGCAGTGGAAGGACACAAGCCCAGCGATACATTTACACGCTGGGACCATTGGGTCAAGGTATCTGACAGATTAAAACTTCCAGAAATTCTTTCGAATATTTCACACAACTATGAATATATTAATTGCGAATTTATAGGTAAAAAACTTATAGAAGTACATCTAAGACATAATGAAGACTTTGCTGGAAACATAACACACTTTATACCAGTTTGGGCAGGAGAAGACACTACCCCACCAGAAGGATATACCTATAAAATATATCCTGACGTGCATGGCAGAACGGGTGCATTTATTAAATAATACTTGACAACGATAGCATTTTTATTATAATGATAAAACAAGGAGTTATTAATGAGTGATAGAACTTACGGGGCTGAAGAAAAAGCCAAACTAGAAAGACTTGTTAAAGAAGGTGTTGGAGTACTTCAAGAAATTGAAGACCTACAGGGCGGTCTAAAAGACACTATTAAAAGTGTTGCTGAAGAACTTAATATTAAAACCAGCCTTATTAATAAAGCAATTAGAATTGCCAGAAAAAGAGACTGGACTCGTCACCAAGACGAGTACGAAGATCTTGAAACAATCATTGCAACTATTGGTGCTGATAAGGAATGACTGCAGAAATATTGCACAAAGATATTTTGGGTAATATTATAAAGATTGGGGACACGGTTGTGTTCCCCAGTCATAATGAATTGCACATTGCGATTGTTAAAAAATTAAATCCCAAAATGGTGAACGTGATTGCTATTGGAAGACACTGGCCGGATAGAAAATATCCGACAGACCTTTTAGTAGTAGACGATCCCAAAATTACTTTATATATGATGAAGAATTCAAAATGACAAAACCTTACCAATGGCTAGCATGGACGGCCACCGCCGTCGTGTTAATAGCAGCTTGCCTAGCGAGTTTCGTACCTGCACTATATTTACATCACTATTTTTTCATTATTGGAAATGCAATGTGGATTGCTGTTGGGGTATTATGGAAAGAGAATAGTCTTTTGTGGTTTAACATAGGCCTTACTCTGATATATATCATAGGACTATTAGTATAAGTTTCGCTCACTTACGAGCATGTAGATGGTTAGTTGGCCACAAGCAACAAGGAGAATAACATGCCATATATAGACGCATTCTTTGATAGAGACGCTGACATTATAAATATTGCTGAACGAAAAAACGGGAAACGAATTTATCAACAATTTCCAACAAAGTATACTTTTTATTATGAAGACCCACGTGGTAAGTTTAAAAGTGTATACAACGATCCCATAAGTAGGATTGTTTGCAAGAATACTAAAGAATTTAGAAAAGAACTTGCAATAAACAAACACAAAAAACTTTTTGAATCTGATATTAATCCAATATTTCAATGCTTGAGTGAAAACTATCTCAATCAAGAGGCGCCCAAACTACATGTCGCGTTTTTTGACATTGAGACTGACTTTGATCCCAGCAAGGGATTTGCTCCACCAAGCGACCCATTCATGCCAATCACAGCAATCTCAGTACACTTGCAATGGCTTGATACTTTGATTACTCTTGCAGTTCCGCCAAAAACTCTCAATATGGAACAAGCCGCTGCTCAGGTAACAGAGTTTGATAATGTATTCTTATTCAGCACAGAAGCTGAAATGCTCAATGAGTTTCTCAATCTAATTGATGACGCTGACATCCTAAGTGGGTGGAACAGTGAGGGATATGATATTCCGTACACCGTAAACAGAGTTGCTAGGGTATTAAGCAAGAACGATACTAGACGCTTTTGTCTCTGGAATCAGTATCCGAAAAAACGCGAATACGAAAAGTATGGAAAGACTGCTGAAACTTATGATCTGGTTGGGCGTATACATCTTGACAGTCTTGAATTATACAGAAAATATACTTACGAGGAACGGCACAGTTATAGACTTGACGCAATTGGTGAATATGAGATCAATGAACGAAAAACTACGTATGAGGGAACGCTGGACCAATTGTATAACAATGACTTTAGAACGTTCATTGAATATAACCGCCAAGACGTAGCATTGTTGGATAAGTTGGATAGAAAGCTAAAGTTTATAGACCTGGCCAATGAAATTGCACACGACAATACTGTTCTAATCCAAACAACTATGGGTGCTGTTGCTGTTACTGAACAAGCAATTATTAACGAGGCCCATCGCAGAGGGTTTCAAGTACAGAATAGAAAAGATTACGGATCGGATACACAGGCTGCTGGAGCATACGTTGCATACCCCAAAAAGGGGTTACATAGATGGATTGGGTCCATGGACTTGAACTCACTGTATCCTTCTGTGATTAGAGCACTAAACATGGCGCCAGAAAGTATTGTTGGGCAAGTTAGACCAATTGCCACTGACAAGTATATACATGATCAAATGACTCTAAAGAAAAAGAGTTTTTCGTCTGCATGGGAAGGCCTTTTTGGTACTCTTGAATATAATGCCATTATGGAGGAAAAAGTAGACATTGATGTAACTATTGACTGGGAAAACGGCAAAACCGAAGTCATGAGTGCTGCACAGGCATTTAAGATGATCTTTGATAGTAACAATCCCTGGATGGTAAGTGCCAACGGGACTATTTTTACAACTGAGTTTGAAGCAGTTATTCCAGGCTTACTTGCACGCTGGTACAAGGAACGTAAAGAACTACAAGCAATGAAGAAAAAAGCACAAGATGCTGGTAATAAAACTGAAGTAGAGTTTTGGGACAAACGGCAGCTAGTGAAGAAAATTAATCTCAACAGTTTGTATGGTGCTATTCTTAACGCTGGGTGTAGATTTTTTGATAAACGTATTGGGCAAAGCACTACATTGACTGGACGACAAATTGCAAAACACATGGCGTCAAAAGTAAATGAAATTGCAACTGGTGAGTACAATCACATCGGCCAGGCTATTATATATGGAGATACTGACTCTGTATACTTTAGTGTATACCCAGTACTTAAAGCTGATATAGACGCTGGCGATATTGCCTGGACCAAGGAATCTGTAGTAGAACTATATGACCAAATTGCTGACGAAGCTAATAACTCTTTTGAAGAGTTTATGCGAGTAGCATTTCATTGTCCAAAAACTCGTGCTGACGTTATCAAGGCTGGACGCGAAATTGTTGCTGAAAGTGGATTGTTTATTACTAAAAAGCGATATGCTGTTCTTGTGTATGATGAAGAAAACAATCGCAAGGATACTGATGGAAAACCTGGTAAAGTAAAGGCCATGGGGCTTGACCTTAAACGTAGTGACACTCCAGTATTTATGCAGGAATATCTTATGGATATATTGCTTATGGTGCTAAAAGGAGAATCAGAACAAAGTATTCTAGATTCTATTAAACTTTTTAGAACTGAGTTTAAATCTCGTCCTGGATATGAAAAAGGTTCTCCTAAGCGAGCAAATAATATTGCACATTATGAACGCGAGGAGAAGAAGCGCGGGAAGGCCACACTGCCTGGACATGTTAGAGCAAGTATTAACTGGAATACATTAAAGCGTATGAATGGTGATCAATACAGTCTTGACATTGTTGATGGTATGAAGGTTATTGTTTGCAAACTAAAAAATAATCAGATGGGATTTACTAGTGTTGCATTTCCAACTGATGAACTACGTTTACCAGATTGGTTTAAAGCATTGCCATTTGACGACGCCGCTATGGAAGAAGTTATTATTGACAACAAGTTAGACAACCTTATTGGTGTTCTTGAGTACGATTTAACCAGCACAAAAGAACAAGCAGCTTTTTCGAGATTCTTTAAATGGACGTAACAATGACAGTTGGGTTTGTTGCAAGCAGTTTTGATTTGTTGCACGCGGGTCATATACAAATGCTAAGAGAAGCAAAGTCGCAATGCGACTACCTTATTTGTGCGTTACAAATGGATCCAAGTCTGGACCGGAAAGAGAAAAATAGTCCTGTCCAGACTATAGTTGAACGATACACCCAACTCAAGGGGGTAACTTATGTCGATGAGATAATACCGTATTCAACTGAACATGATCTAGAAGATATTCTTGAGTTATACCAAATCGATGTTAGATTTTTAGGTGTAGAGTACAAAGATAAAGACTTTACTGGGAAAGATATTTGTAGACGACGTGGCATACAATTATACTTTAATAGTAGAGATCATAGATTCAGCAGTAGTGACTTGCGTAAACGGGTGGTAAATAGTGAAAACGGATAACAGCTTAGAATTAACATTAAAAATTGAAAAACTTGAAGAATTAGTTGAACAACTTAGTCAAGAGCTTGCTCTGTTGAGAAATGAATTTGAACTAGTTAAAAATGAAGGTTGTTGGTTATCAAAAAATAACTCAGACCATTTACATGGAGAGAAGAAATATGAATAAGTTTATTTTCGATGTCGACGGCACACTAACTCCTAGCCGTGGCGTAATTGATGCAGGGTTCAAAGAGTTTTTTTTGGAATTTGCAAACACTAACGACACATACTTGGTTACTGGTTCAGATTATGCAAAAACTCTGGAGCAGTTGGGCGAGGAAATATGTAATTCGGTAAAATGCATATATAACTGTTCTGGAAACGATGTATGGGTGCGTGGTCGCAATGTTAAAAGTTTAAATTGGTCACTGCCCGACTACGTAAGAGAATGGTTAACAACACAACTTGTTAACAGTAAATTTGTACTTAGGACTGGGAATCATCTTGAAGAAAGAACTGGGTGTGTAAATTTTAGTATTGTTGGAAGAAACGCAACACTAAAGGAACGGCAAATGTACGTTAAATGGGATTTTGAGACTAACGAAAGAAATAAACTTGCAGTAGAATTTAATCATACCTTTTTGCAACTTGAAGCAATGATAGGCGGAGAAACTGGATTAGACGTATATCCACGTGGTAAAGACAAATCACAAGTGCTATCTGACTTTAAAAAAGAAGACAGAGTTTACTTTTTTGGTGATAAGATTAGCTTTGGTGGAAATGATTATCCACTGGCGGCAGCTATATTGCGTCGTGGTAATGGCGTATGTTTTGAAGTTAAGAGCTGGCAAGATACTTTTGAAAGATTGTCATATTACCAAGAGGCAAGGTTGGCTTCATGATTGCAGTTGCTGGATACGGATTTGTGGGTAAAGCGCATTACCATGTTTTTAAAAACCTAAATGTCGAAATAGTGGATCCGAAATATACTGATACTAAAATTTCTAACATAAAAAATTTAGAAGGTGTTATTTGTTGTGTTAATACTCCCCAGTCCGAAAATGGAGAATGTGATTTTACTAATGTAATAAATGTTTTAAATGAGGTCCCGCATGATATACCTGTATTAATCAAAAGTACAATAAGTTTAAAGGCATGGGAGTATATAAGGAGAACTTTTGGTAATCATACTATAAACTTTAGCCCAGAATTTTTAAGGGCCAACACCGCACTAAGTGACATGGAAAAATTAGAATATCTAATTTTATCAACTGGTGGCGGTACACAATACTGGCAACAAACTTACAGTAAGATTTACGCAGATCTTAAATTTTACACATGTTCACCAGAAGAAGCCATAACTATTAAATATTTTGAAAATGCCTTTCTTGCTACTAAATTAAGTTTCTTTAATCAAATTTATGATTTTTGTAAAATTTATGGGTTAACATATGATTCTGTTAGAACGGGGCTTTCTTTAGATTCTAGAATAAACGGTGATCACACATTGGTAGACCCACTATTAGGATATCGTGGATGGGGTGGGCATTGTTTTCCCAAAGATACAACTGCTCTCCTAAAAATGGCAGAAGAAAAAAGTATTGACCTAAATATATTACAGACTGCTGTTAATTACAACACCGAACTTAAAAAAACATTGACTAAAACGAAAATATAATTTATTATAAAACATAAACGGAGATTTATATGTTAACAATTCTAAAAGATATCGCGGCGCATATTAGCCCGCTAGCTACTCTTGAGACAATTCGTGCTGTGCAAATGGGCGACCATGTTGAAATTACTGGTGTTGAGGCTATTCAACAATATGTACTTAAAGCAAAAACCAAAGACAAAATTACTGACATTGAAGATACTTTTGGTATGGCAAACTTTGGTCGCCTCAACTATTTGTTGGGCAATACTGAATACAAAAAAAATCCAAGTATTAAGATCATAAAAGAACAACGCAAAGGTGGAGTTGTACCAGTTCGCATAGAATTTAGCAATGAAGATGGCGACTTTAAAAACGTCTACAATTTTGTTAGTTCTGAAATTGTAAAACTTAAAGTTAAAGACATGGAAATTAAACAGCCAACCTGGACTGTAGAATTTTCGCCAAATTTAATATCTTGTAATAGATTTAAAGAAATGTCCGGGGCTTTTACTAAAGAACCAGTTTTTAGATTTAAAGTAGAAAACGATAATTTACTTGTAGTATTCGGTGATTCAAATACTGATAGTGGAGAGTTTGTATTCCAAAAGGGAATTAAAAAGCAGATTGATTGCAATAGCTTTTGGCCAGCAGGATCATTTGGTGCCATACTTGCGCTAGATGGTGAAAAAACGTTGCACCTGTCAAATGATGGTATGCTTAAGGTTGTTATTGATTCTGGGCTTATTGTTTATGATTTTATGATATTAGCCCAACAAAAGTAAAGGTAGTAAAACAATGTCAGAGGACTTAGAAAATTTATTAAAATTATTTGACTATGCGTTGTCGTCAGACAACCCAGCAGTTAAAAAGGCTCTTAAAAATTTACTACTTGTAGTAAGCATAGTTGAGCCACAAGAGGAGGCTGGAAAGCCGGGTCCTCTGACTGAGATTAAAATGGAGTTACAATTACTTCGTTCAGAAATTGCAAAATTGAAAAATGATATGAATATGATCTCACCAACTCGTCCAAGTACAAATCCTTATACATATCCAGCATATCCATACAATCCCAACACTACTGGTCCATACAATCCCAACTCTAGTGGTGGACTTCCGTGGATTGGGGCACGCCCTGGAGGCACTTGGACAACGACGTCTACTAGTTCATCTGGATCTATTAGTGGGCCAAGCATCAGTGATTCATCCTCATTTGATATTGATTCTGAAATGATGAAATATATATCTAGTATGATAAAAAACGACGATACCCGGTTTGATAATAAGGACATTACATGAACACTGACTTAACAGCGGCCCAAAAAGACTATGCTCTGTTCTTGCCAGCATTAAGTGGATTTTATTCCACATATGTTGGCAAGCAACGTCACGGCCAATATGTGGATGCGGCTAGAATACCATCTAACTTTCCCAATGGAATTGAAGGTATGAATTACCTAAATAAAAAAGAAGGAATGTTTCACTACAAATGGTCGCTATACAGTGCTGGCCATGCCAATCTTGACACTACAAAATTTGATGCAAGAGAAGACATGATCCGTAATCGAGATCGTGAAAACAGTTGGCTGTTGGGCGACAGTGGTGGATACCAAATTGGTATGGGTGTTTGGGAAGGTGACTGGAAAGATCCAGCTTGCCCTAAAGCTGGTGCAAAGCGCGACCAGGTTCTTAAGTGGATGGACGCATACATGGATTACGGAATGACCCTGGACGTTCCAGCCTGGGTCCTGACACGTTCTCCTAAAGGAAAAGAAAAAACTGGTATTACTACTTATCAGGAAGCTGTTGATGCTACTAAATTCAATAACGAAGATTGGATACGTAGAAGAAATGGTAATTGTAAGTTTTTGACAGTTCTGCAGGGTGAGAATCACGCAGATGCTGACAACTGGTATCATATTATGAAAAAATATTGTGACCCAAAGCATTATCCAAACGAACATTTCAACGGTTGGAGTATGGGTGGACAACATACTTGTGACTTGCACTTGGCATTGAGACGCATTGTTATGCTTCGCCATGATGGTCTTTTAGAAAGTGGCATTCATGACGTTATGCACTTCCTGGGAACTAGCAGACTTGAGTGGGCGGTGGCGTTTACTGACATTCAACGTGCTGTCAGAAAGCATCACAACGACAAGTTTACAATTACATTTGACTGTGCGAGTCCATTCTTGGCAACTGCTAATGGACAAATTTATATTCAAACTGAAACCCAGGATAGACGTAAATGGGTGTATCGTATGCAAAAGTCTGTTGATGATAAAAAGTACGCAGTTGACAGCAGACTGTTCCGTGATGCAGTTATGCAGGATGGTATTTTTAAGAACTTTGACGACAGCCCATTAACTACTGGATTAAAAGTTAGCGACATCTGTATCTACAAAGATGGTGTCAGAAAACTTGACTCAGAACTAAATGGTGCTGTTTTTGATTTTAAAGACCCAACACATTATCATGTTATACCAGATCTCAACAAGATTAATAAAATTGGTAGAACCAGCTGGGATAGTTTTAGTTATGCCATTCAAATGGGACATAACGTCTGGAGTCACATAGACGCTGTGCAAAAAGCAAACAGAGAATACGATGCTGGTATTATACCCAACATGCTTGTACAGGAAGAACATAATCAAAAGTTCTTCAAAGACGTTGTGGAAGAAATATTTGCAACTGACGACAAAGACAAATCAATGGCACTTATTGATGAACACAGTCGTTTTTGGATGGAAATCCCAGGAAATGCCTCAAGGGGAAAGACTGGGAAAAAATCAATCAACTCCCGCACGTCGTTTAATAAGATGATCACATACAAAGAACCAGTTGGTGGTGTGGGACTTATAGAAGAACAAAATGAAAATTTTACAGAAGATAAAATTCAAAAATTGGAGGAATAAGAAGTGAGTAATTTCACAATGCAAATTGATAAAGATACAGCTCATCTTGAAGAACTAAAGCGAAAGCATAGGGAGTTGGATGAACATATTAAAACTGAATACAGCAATTTAACTAGTAGTCCTGAAGTATACAGGCTAAAGACACAGAAATTGTGGCTCAAGGATGAAATACACAGAATTGAGTCTAAATCACAATTGCAGGATAAAAGTAATTGACAACTGTTAGTAGTAGTGTTATTGTAGCTTATCAAGAACGCTACTACGCATACATGTCTAGAAAGTACAAAGAAACTATGAACGCACCTATTAAAAGTATTTGGGTTACCTTCCGCAAAGAAGGGGTACATTTGTACCCTGCTGCTGCAACAGATCCAAAACTTGCTACTGGAGACTGGGACGATGTTTCCTTCCTGGGAGTTCCACATCGACACATCTTCCACTTTAAAGTTATGATTCAAGTATTCCATGATGATCGTGACATCGAATTTATCCAGTTTAAACGCTGGCTTGAAAAACTTTACAACGACGATATTTTACAACTTAATCACAAATCTTGCGAAATGATTAGTGATGACTTGTATGCAGAAATTTCCGCAAGGTTCCCGGGCCGCTTTGTAGAAATTGACGTCAGCGAAGACGCTGAAAATGGCTCAACAACTTTTTATCCCTTCAACCCTAATTAAGGAAAAACTACCATGGCTATTACTAACCCAGTAATCAATAAAGTCTTTACTGATCTCGATGCTTATCGCGATTTTTGTAGATTTCAAGGCGAAGGGCGTGTTTTTGATGAAAAAGCACTTTACAATCGCCGTGACCGTAACTGGCAAGATTACGAGAACTTTGTATCCGGATACAAACGCAAGCCATATAAACCCAAGAGGACTTTCCAAAAGTAATGAATATATTTATTGTTCCAATAGAACCAATAGATAGTCGTTATACTAAGCAGTGGTATGGTAACATACCACTGCTAATCAATCAACGAGCTAACTATCTAGGGGTATCTGTTAATGTCGTAACCATTGATGGTGCAGACATACCCGAAGGCACAACTGATGGTGCATTTTTAAACTTTGGTGCGACCAACTATTACAAAGCAACACAAGCGGCTGCTGTAAGCAAATTGTTTATGGACGGTGCTGTACAGCCTGGCGACAAGTTTTTAATAACTGATGCCTGGAACTTTGTTATTACTCCCATAAAGTACATGAGTGAACTGCTGGACATTCCAGTCGAGATTCACAGTATCTGGCACGCAGGTGCATATGACCCAAGCGATATATTGGGCATGAAAATGAGTAAGCCTTGGCCCTGGTATGCTGAAATAAGCTGGTATTTAAGCAGTGATTACAATTATTTTGCAACTGACTTCCATAAAGACATGTTTATGGAAAACTTAGACATCCAAGAGCAGTTTAAAAACAAAGGTATACGCAGTGGGCAACCACATGATCCAATCATCCCAGAGTTGGAAAAGTATTTGGATTATGAAAAACTTCCACAGGTAATGTGGCCACATCGTTATAATGCTGACAAGCAACCAGACATTGCAGAAGACTTGTCAAGTGACTTTAACATGATTATTACCCAAAAGATGAACCTGTCCAAGGATCAGTATTATCAAACAATGGGCAATAGTAAAGCAATTTTTAGTTGTAGTTTGCATGAAAATCTTGGCATAAGTATTATGGAAGCAGTATTGGCTGGGGCTATCCCAATTGTTCCGGACCGGTGTAGTTACAGTGAGATGTACTTGGATGAATTTAAATATCCAAGTGAATGGACTGTAAGTGTTTCTGCATATCAAGAAAATAAAGATAAATTAGTGAAATTTATTAAAGATCGTATTGATAATTATCAAGATTATGTTACACTACTTGAACGGCAGAGAGTCATTCTCAAGCAAGAATATCTTACTGCAAACATAATGATTGATAATATTTTAAATGGCCAAATCTCCAGTATACGGTAGAGGTCGTAATCGCAAGCATAGAGACGGCCCAGGGCCGTTTCATGCTGCTGCGGCTAATATAAACATGCACGGAAAGAAAAGCAAACCTGATCTTTGCTGGTGCTGCGTATGCGTAGACCTTCGTGATGAAGTACGTGATGAAGAACATCGCAAAGAAATAAGAAATTATATGAAGGGTGAAAATGATTAGTTCAATAGTTGGTGGAGGTCTCATCCTAACACAACAATCTGTAAGTTACAATAATGGCGTATCGATGCCCCACAGTGCCGTACCAGGGTCAGTTTGGTACGATGGGCACTTAATGAAAGTATCTACTGGATCTGGATGGGAGATAATTCAAGGAGATGGGGTACACTTAACAACGTCTACACGGTTAAATGATGTAGTATCCTGGGCCGAGAAAAAAATGGCTGACGAAGCTCGCGAAGCTGAATTGCAAGAAAAATTTCCTGCGTTAAAACAAGCAAAAGAAAACTACGATATTATACGGAAAATGGTCGCAGAATAATTGTAATTTTGTATTAGACCTTGACAACAAAACCTAAATAATATATAATACAATTAATACTAGGAGAATATATTGGGTATTTCTAAAATAATTAAACAACGCATTGAAGAATCTGGTGCAAGATATTGGGCATCTGATAATATTGCAGAATATATCGGCGACGGTGAACGCGAACTGTTAATTGACGAACTTGCTGAAAAGTTTGAGGGCGTGTTAGACAGTTTAGTAATTAATAGACAAGATGATCCCAACAGCATGGGCACTGGGCGCAGGCTTGCAAAAATGTATATTAACGAAATAATGAGCGGGCGGTACGATACAATGCCCAACGCAACAGCCTTTCCAAACGAAGGTGATACTGCATATACTGGTATGCTTGTAGTTAGAAGTGAGATTCGTAGCATTTGCAGTCATCATCATCAACCAGTCAACGGCGTTGCATACATTGGAATAATTCCTGGTAAAAAAGTAATTGGACTTTCCAAGTATACTAGAATTGCACAATGGTGTGCTAGGCGTGGTACACTACAAGAAGAACTTTGTAATAATATTTCACATGAAATAATTAAAGCAACTGACAGTAACGATGTAGCTGTTTACATCCAAGCAACACATGGTTGTTGCGAAAATCGTGGTATTATGGCACACAGCAGTCTTACACAAACAACGGTTCTCAAGGGTGCATTTATAACTGACCCCAGTGCAAAGAAAGAGTTTTTTGACAATGTCAACTTACAACAACAATTCGCGCCTCGCTAAAGCATCCCAGGGATCGATAGCGGTAAAACCCTCAACAAGGCCCACAACGAAAAAGGAAGTCAAAATGGGATTTTTTAGAAGAAAATTTGCAGAATGGAGTCGGCGTGCTTGGAATGATACAAATGCCGTAGACCTGTTAACCCCCATGCCCGGGCGTTGCGAAGTTGACACTGATCCACACATGAATTTTAAGATCTTTGGTGCAACTGGTGGGTATATACTAGAATTTCGTCGTTATGATAAACGTACTGAAAATTACAACGGTAATTTGTATGTCATTCCAAAAGAAGAAGATGTTGGCGAGCGAGTTGCTAGAATTGTAAATATGGAAATGATGAAATGAAATTAAGATATAGTGAAGCATTTTACAGTGTTCAAGGAGAAGGTAAATACGTCGGGGTTCCCAGCGTATTTCTTCGCACCTTTGGTTGTAATTTTAGATGTATGAACTTTGGATTGCCACGTGGCACTGAAAAAGGAAAGCATAATCTAGAAGTTGCAAAACTTATTGAGGCAGATGTTCATAATACTACAAAAACATTTACTGATCTACCATTGGTCCATACTGGATGTGATACATACGCTAGCATTTATCCGGAGTTTAAAAACTTGATGATGAATAAAACCGTTGATGAAGTAGTTGACCACTTGCTTAGTACAACTCCAGAGGGATGTTGGACTATGGCTAACGGACAAGACGTCCACTTGATTCTTACAGGTGGTGAACCGTTATTGGGTTGGCAGAAATTCTACATTGACCTGTTTGAACACCCGCGTATGCAGGATTTAAAAAATGTCACATTTGAAACTAACACTACACAAACTCTACGCGAAGAGTTTAAAACTTACCTCAACAACCAAAAACACATTACAGTTACTTGGAGTTGCAGTCCTAAACTTTCCGTATCGGGAGAACGCTGGGACGATGCTATCAATCCTAAAGTTGCTGTTGATTATAACGATGTACTCAATTCGGACCTGTATCTCAAGTTTGTGGTCAACGATACAATTGACGTGGACGAAGTTGACCGTGCCGTCAACGAGTACCGTGCCGCTGGTATTGAGTGTCCAGTATATCTTATGCCGGTTGGAGGTAGGACTGAGGGATATGATCTCACAGTTAAAGAAGTTGCGAAACTCGCAATGGCAAAAGGTTGGAGATTTACCCCAAGACTACATATTACACTATTCGGAAATGCCTGGGGAACTTAAACCAGAACACCGTGGGGTAATTAGTGAAGAACAACAGACGAAAATTAGAAAAGCAGGATTGTAAAATATGAAAAGTAAAGGTGCCGGTTGGGCAGACATTATAACTGAAAGAAAAAATGCAGGTCATAAAAAATTAGAGGATCCAAAAAATCCCGAATGGACTGTGTATGTTGCTAGATCTCATGTAATAGATCATGAGTCTGGATTAGAAGCAAGAGGTAAGTTAAAGATCGGTCGCGGAAAATATATGAATAATATACAACGCGGGCGTAACCAAGATGGTTCCGATTTTAGAGTATATGCCAGAGTTATATTGGAAAAAGATTCTGAAACTAGAGCCTTGGAGAATTACATAGAAGGGATTTATAGTCACCGCAAGGCAACTGGGCCACAGGCAACCCAAAGTGAGCTATATAATTTAACAGATGATGAAATAGCCGTATTGATGGAAGATTTGGTAAATTATTCAAAACAACATGATATAAACATTTTGACTGTTAAAAATTATATTTAATTTTATAAATGGCATCGCGTATAAAATTAAATATATCTCTAGAAGAAATGATAAAAGTTATAAAAGAAGAAGCAGTTAATTTAAAAAATGCAGGTGATATACACCGTGCATATATACTTAGAGAAACTGCTGATTTTTTAATCAGACAAAAAAGAAATGGTATAAAGAATGAATAATTACATTTGTTACCTAACGGAATCATTGACAGGTTTAATTTATTCAACTATACTAGAATTGTACAGATGTTCTGTGGGAGAAATTAGATGGTAAAGAACTGGTTTAAAAAAATAACAGGAATTGCAGAGCTTGAAGCTTCTGCAAAAGACGCCAATTTAAAACGTCTCTCTGAAGAAGAGGCGCTGAATCAATTAAAAATTGAAACAGAGATTGCCATAGCTGCTGCACAAAAGGCAAAAGAAGAAGAAGACCTTGCAAAAATGGCACCAAAAGATCGCGCCACAAAAAAAGGCGAATCATGGGTAGCTGTTTTGGATACAAAAGTTAATCCTGATAATATACGAAATGGTTTCTTTGAACTAGACTGGAATGAGTTGTTTGTTAAAGAACTTATCTTTAACGGTTATGGAACAGACGCTGATCCAGAAGAAGAGATTGTTGATCGTTGGTTTAGGGAAATAGTATATAATATGTTTGCTGACGACGGTCTTGACACTACACGTGGGGCAGGTTATATTAACGTAGTACCCATCAGCAAAGGCAAATCAGAAGTTTCATGAATACCTACATTTTAATTGACACTATGAATACATTCTTCCGTGCTAGACACAGCACACGGGGTGACATCGATATGAAAGTGGGCATGGCCCTACACGTCACCCTCAACAGCATTAGAAAAGCATGGAAGGACTTTAACGGTAGTCATGTTGTATTCTTGCTCGATGGTCGCAGTTGGCGTAAGGATTTCTACCAACCCTACAAGCGTAACAGACAAGAAACACGATCTGCAATGAAACCTTCTGAGATTGAGGAGGATAAAGTATTTTGGGAAGTGTATGACGAACTGTTGTCTTTTGTAAAAGATAAAACAAATTGCACACTGCTTAGGCATCCAAATCTAGAAGCAGATGACCTGATTGCTGGTTGGATTCAAAATCATCCCAATGACAACCATGTTGTTATTAGTACTGATGGTGACTTTGCACAGCTTATTGCACCCAATGTTAAACAATACAATGGTGTTGCAAATGTAACTACTACGCACGAGGGATATTTTGATGCGAAGGGCAAACGAGTTGTTGACACAAAAACTTCCACAATAAAAGATGCCCCTAACCCGCAATGGCTGTTGTTTGAAAAATGTATGCGCGGTGATACAAGTGACAACGTATTCAGTGCATATCCAGGAGTTAGGACCAAGGGTACTAAAAACAAAGTAGGATTGCAAGAAGCATTTGCTGATCGCAAGAGTCGAGGATTTGCATGGAATAACATGATGTTGCAACGTTGGGTTGATCATGAGGGTGCAGAACACCGTGTAATGGACGATTACCAGCGCAATGTCACACTGTGTGACCTGACTGCACAACCTGAACATATACGCAAACTTATTGATGAAACTGTAACTACTGTACAACCGAAAGATGTGCAGCAAGTTGGAATTAAACTTATTAAGTTTTGTGCAAAATGGAACCTTGTAAAAATTGGCGAGCAAGTCGAAGACTATGCCGCACCACTTAATGGGAGATATAATAGTGTCGTTCAAAGCTAAACCTGTTTTAGAAGATAAATTTTGGATTATTGAAAACAATGGAATACGTGTAGGTACTTTATCCAAAGAAATAGATGGATTTGTTCTTACTCAAAATGGAAAAGTTAGTGTCTATGACGACAAACTTCAGTTAAATAAAACTTTTGGTACAGAATTTCTTGTTGCCAAGATAACTAATCCAGACAAACTGTTGGAAAAGACTGTGAATGGGTTCCCAACTAAAGTCTATCCATACAATGAAATGTATGACATCAAACGCAAGCTTCCACTCTTTACAAAGAGTGACCTTAGCAAAAGTGTATATTGTGCTGGATATTACCTTATAAAATTTAATGTTACTTGGCTCAAGAGTTTTTGTCCAAAATTGTCTACACTTGAACAAAACGAATTTAAAGGTCCTTATAAATCAGAAATTGAAATGAAGGGCATTTTGAAATTATGTCAATAACTCCACTCAACACTATCTCAATTCAACAGTTTATTAATCAAATAAAATCTGCTGACTCAAGTAAGCAAAAAGAAGTTAGATTGGATATTGAGTCAGCAAAACAGCTTGCGTTTACATTGGGCATAGTTATGAGTAGACTTACCTCCGACATGGAAGCTATAGTAGCTAAGATACTTTCTGAAAAAACAGATACTTCAGAAGTAATTGCAGTTAAGCTAGATGGCGGAAGTGGGTGGTAATGGATAAATATATGCATACATAATAATATTAGGAGTATGCGTAATGAGTCGTCCAAAACCAAAAATTTTGCTCGAATATGTAGATAAAGCATCATACAAAAGTGAGCAAATTTTAGATGCTGAGGCTATATGGGCTGTATTTTATCAAGGAAAACCGTTTAATTTAAAAAATTCAAATGCCTTGACGAACCACCCAGGACCAAAATATAAAAAAACAAGTTTTAGCAACCCAGGTCATGCACACAACTTGTCTAAGAAGTTAAACAAGATGTTTAAAACAGATAACTTCCAAGTGTATAGGCTAACTACTGGAGACGTGGAGAAAGAATGAACAATAAGGAAGTATATACCAAAATCTTTTTAAAAGAACAAGGTATGAGTACTTCGGACGAAAATGTTCGTGGCGCCATGATACTGTGGTGGCAGAACACTCGACACAAAGCTGTCGGAGGGCTTCGATTAACCAAAGATGGTTACGAAGCCCTCATTAAAACTGAAATAGAACACTGGGACATACCATACCCCAAAGAAATGGCAATAACTCCACAAGTTATTGTATTTTTGGATCAATTTATAGATTGTCCATATTTTTTATCTAATAGAAGTATAATAGTAACTGGTGAGCGCAAGGCTGTAGAACTAAGCCTGTTCAGTGGCGATGTCAGAAAGTACGGCTTGGTCAAGGCAATGTCTAGATCAAAAAAGTTAAAAGATTTAGAACAAAAGTAAAAAAGTGCATTGACAACACCTGAGCGCGACAGTATAGTAATAACACATACAAGATAACCCGTCCATAAGGAGAAACTACGTGGATACTGCAAATCGTACTGTTACTGCAAAAACTGCAAAGAAAAGCATCCGCCATGCGATGCTTAAGAAACGGCCCATCTTCCTTTGGGGGCCTCCGGGCATTGGTAAGTCGGACATTGTGCACCAAATTGGTGCTGACCTGAACGCCCATGTTATTGACGTTCGACTGTCGCTGTGGGAACCTACTGATATTAAAGGTATTCCGTATTTCGACAGCAACGACAGCAAAATGGTTTGGGCTCCGCCTGTTGAACTTCCTGATGCAGAATTTGCTGCACAGCACGAAAGCATTATCTTGTTCCTTGACGAGATGAACAGTGCCGCGCCTAGTGTGCAAGCAGCAGCATATCAGCTGATCCTCAACCGTAAAGTTGGCACATATGCACTGCCTGACAATGTGTTTATTGTTGCTGCTGGTAACCGTGAAGCAGACAAAGGTGTAACTTATCGTATGCCTGCTCCGCTTGCTAAC
>ENA-OSIY01000748-OSIY01000748.1-marine-metagenome-genome-assembly--contig:-NODE-748-length-17831-cov-5.531204_pt1 | contig 17831 bp, 7 predicted proteins | sample MGYA00237884_ERZ534233 | MGnify/ENA primary metagenome ERZ534233 (study PRJEB26412, sample SAMN06343840) | marine metagenome | isolation source: estuarine water | place: USA: Columbia River Estuary... | reverse complement strand
ATTTGATGCAGATTGTGCTAAAGCAACAAATGATGCTGTTGAAGCAAACGATGCAGAAGCGATAGAGCCTGAGATGGTAATACCGCCTGAGGCTGTTATTCCTCCACTTATATTTACACTACCTGATACTGATAGTGAACCTGTTACGACTGGAAAATATGAGATCATTATTAATTATTTTTTAATTCGTCAATTTCTGCTTTTAGTTCTTGGATTGCTTTTACTAGCATAGGAACTAATACTGATGTTTTAATAGTTTTTGTTACAGTACCTAAATCATTATTTTCTATATCTCTATCAGGCACTTCTTCTACTATTCCTGGAAATACTTTTTCTAATTCTTGAGCAATAAATCCAATTTGTTTAGTTTTTAATTCGTCAGCTATAAGATTAAAATTTCTAACCTTTAATTGCATTATATTTGCTAGCTTAGGAGTAGCGTCGACGATATTTTCCTTTAATTTAATATCGGATAATGTACCATAACTATTATTTAAATTTACAATATTTCCGTTTCCATAAACAAACATTGTATTTGCGGTAACAGAAGAACCATTACCCGACTGCGCAACGTAAGCATACCAAGAAGTAGATCCAACTGTTACTGACGATGCTTGAATTATAGGCGCTGTAGTACTATTTGGGTTTCTACCTTGAATTGCAGCTGTGGTAGTAGAAGGGGCAAGAGCTGCTAGTGCACTTGTTTCTGCTGCAGTAGTTCCTACTAATACACTTCCTCCTCCCGGATTTAACAATAAATCAGCCCAAGCATCTAATGTACCTGTATGTCCACCTATTATTGCTTTGTTATTAAAGCCACTTCCCATAACAACTCTTGCAGATGTAGTGCCTCTATCTCCAAAATCACCAGCAATCCAACCAACAGTTAAAGTTGTTTCGTTAAGATTATATGATTGAAAACTATTTCTGGAATTATTAAGTGCATTTTGAAAAGTGTTAAAATATCTTGTTGATTGGACAGTACTAGAGAATGTAGCTGCTCCCGCATAAATACTACCTATTCCTGTTGATGGAATTGCTCCTATTGTCAAATCGCCATTTGCAGATAAAATTATTTTATTAACATAAGTACTTCCTGTTTGAGTTGTAGATTGTTGAATTGCAAAATCACCAAAATTATAAGCATCACTATAAAATCTCCAACTTCTTGAAGCAGCATTTGCTCCGTAATTTAATTGAATATTACCTCCGACTGTTGCACTTCCTACTAATAAATTACCATTAAATCTAGTTGCGTCAACTGTACTAGAGAATGTAGCGGCTCCTGTTGAAGCTATAGTTAAAGAAGGACTTGCACTCCCACTTGTATAAAATCTTAATCCTCCACCTGCTGCATTTGCGTATATGTCATAAAATCCTGCACCACCACCAACACCGTTAGATTTACCAATATAAAACTCATCAGACCCATTTACTTGCAATGCTACGTAAGGTCCATTAGTATTTGTTGAATTAATTAACATCATTCTACTTACTGATGAATCAAATGTAGCACTTGTACTAGTTAAAGATCCACTAATACTAACACTACCAGTAAACACATGCGTATTACCAATCACCGATCCAAACCTAGTACTTCCAGTTACAAAATCCACAGACGAAGTAATCGTCTGTACCACCAACGTCTGCGCAGTAATAGAACCAGTAACTACTAAGTTACTATTTACAGTTTGAATACCTGCAAAGGTATTGCTACCTGTAGTAGCATAAGTTCCATTTCTATTGTTTTGAGACGCTGTATATGCGTTTAACGAAGTTAAACTAGCGGCTGAACTGGTGATGCTTGAGACATCTGTGCCGTTAACTGTGAATGAACCTGTTAATATGGGGTTGTGTATAATCATCTTATTGAGCCTTTAATTCGTTTATTTGTGATTGTAGGTCGTCGTTTTGGGTTTTTAGTTCTTGGATTGCTTTGAAGGCTAATGTTATCATATTTGGGTATGATAGTGAGTTTGGTCTTCCATCTTCTAGATAGTTTACAAATTCAGTTAACCCTAAATCATGTATTTCCTCTGCTATCAGTCCGGCAAATTGTTTATCACCATCTACCTCAGATATACCTTTGTAGTATACTGGTCTTAATTGTGCAACTATATCTAAGCCTTTATCATAATTAGTTACATCTCTCTTGTATCGAATAGATGAAGTGTTAATATAAATACCATAACTTGATGCTGGGTTGATCCAGGTGTTTGGTGAGTTACCTGTTGTGAAATCATTTATCTGAGGGAATGATATTAATCCATCATTTCTTATACTAAGTTTTGTTCCTAAAGAGGCATTAGAAGCAACTTGAAATTCCATAAATCCATCATCTGCTAAAGAACCATTGTCTCTTTGTGAAACTCTAATTGCGGCTAAATCACCAAAAAAGTTTTGAAATTTAATTCTAGTTCCAGAACTTGTTCCTGATGTGTTATATAAAGTTAATAAATCAAAAACTGAGTCTGAGCTTGCTCTAAAAGTAGAGGCACCAGCAGAGGAAATACGTAGTCTTTCACCAAATACCCCACTGCTATTTGCAGTCCAAACTCTAAACATACCTGCTTCATTACCAGCAGTTCCATTTTCTTTTACACCATCTATTGCAGCAAAGTTTCCACCGTTGGTTTGTGCTGTTTTATATCCTCCAAAAGTAATAGAGCCACCTACGCCAGCCACCATAGATGTATCATCAAAGCACATTATATTAGTCTTTGTTGTATCATCATAAGCTTTTGTAGCACCAGCAGTAGTTGATATATATAATCTTGAAGCAGGGTTTGCACCAACACCAACAAAACCGGTTAATACATTTGCAACTAAAATATTATCAGTTCTTGTTGTATTATTATCATTTAAAGATAAAATTTTAAATGTATCATTTGAATTCATAAACATTCCAATACGCTCAGCATTAGTGCCGCCTGATGTGTTTTGTAATGTTATTTGAGTAGATGTTGAATTTAAATGTAATAGTGTTGAGGGGGAAGTTGTACCAATACCAACATTACCATCATCTTGAACTTTAAACAATACATTACTATTATCAATACCTGTTTGATTGTGTCCAATCATAAATGATTCTCCAGTTGCGTTATTATCACAATCAACATTGATACGAACACTCGCAATATTATTTATAATTGCATTATTTGTAGTACCTCCAATAGTCAATCTTTCTCCGTCAATATTAACATTACTCCCAAATGTAGCAGATCCACTTACACTCATACTACCAGTAAACACATGCGTATTAGCAGCAATCGACCCAAATCGCGTAGATCCAGTCACAAAATCCACCGAGCTAGTAATCGTTTGTACTACTAACGTTTGTGCCGTTAAATTACCTGCAACTGTAAATGCATTCGCAAATGATGCTGTTGCAGCAGAAACTGCATTTGATGCAGATTGTGCTAAAGCAACAAATGATGCTGTAGCAGCATATGATGCTGATGCAACAGAGCCTGATAGCGTTATGCTGCCTGAGGTTATTATATTGCCTGTTACTGTTAGTGAGCCTGATATAGTGGGTGAGTTAAGTATCATATTAAATTATTTCTTGCGTTGTATTTTCTGATTCTATAGGGGCTAATGGTTCAACAATTACTTTACCATTTTCGTCTGTCCAAAATGTATCCATCATATGTTCGTCTTGTCTTTCGCCTATTACTAACCAGCTAATTTCATCAGTTGATTCTGTGTTTTGACTTTCTATTGTTAAAATATTTCCTTCTACTTTTCCTCTTACTGTATCCCATCCAGATTCATTAGATGTAAAACATTGAACTTCTCTACATAATGCTTCAAATGTACCTTCTGTCATTCCTGCTGCCTGATCTATATTAACTGTAATTACACCATTTACAAGTCTAATTTTACCTCTATAAATAAGATCAGCTTGAGGACCTTCGATAAATGAATGTACTAATTGATGAGTATCTTTTTTAGATAATAGTGGGTGTTTAATTCTAAATGAGCCAGATGATTTCGATAATGCTCCTTCAACACGAAACGAATTACTACCATTACAAACAATAGACACTTGATTATTAACATCTCCAACTGGGTCATGCAAGATAATAGAACTTGCTATTCTCATAAACCCATTTACTTGAAAATTAGCTGAAGAACCATCATAGCCCGTAACTGGGCCGTTTATTCTTACATATCTGCTTGAATTTATATTCATTGCTACTGCATTATTAACTGCAAAAGACATTGAATTATCACCGGCTGATATATATGTAAGTGCACTTCCACCAAAAAATATTGCTGCACCACTTCCTATAGTTATATCACCATTATTTGCAATAGTAAATCTTCTAACTGATGATAAATTAACACCAAAAAATCCATTACTCCACATTCTTAAACCATTATCAGAATCTCCTGTATAAGACATTCCACCATATTGTGTTGTTGGACTTGTAGTATCTCTAAGTACAATACTACCACCTGCAGAACTTCCTACATCAATCACTCTACCTGCTCCAAACGTATCTGTTGGGGTATAATCACCAAGTGTTAAATTACCTCCGTCTGTTAAAATCATTTTTGGACTTGAATTAAATCCAAATTGAATTGAACCTGCTCCATTTGAAGTATTCCCTGTTGTCATTATATCTGCATAAGTACCCGTTCCGTCACCTCTTCTCATCATTAAACCAATTCTTAAAGCTGAAGTATTATCTGGTCGTGTTGAAATATAATATCCGTCATTAAGATTTGTATTATTAATAAATGTTGTTTCACCTGATTCTAACATTGTAAATGTAGTTGTTCCTTCACTATTTAACATTCTTAACCCAGAAAGACCTCCAACTAAACCCATTTGAAAATTTGTTGTACCTGCGGTTTGAAATCTAATTCTACCAGCGTTACCGCTTGCACTTCTGTTAACATGAAAGAAAGCATCAGTTGTTCCATTAATAAAACCTTCTGTAAATGTAGCACTTGTACCACTTAATGATCCACTAATTCCTACACTACCTGTAAACTTATGCGTATCAGAAGATAAAGATCCAAAATTTGTAGAACCTGTAATTGAACTAATACTGGAAGTAATAGTTTGAACAACTAATGTTGTTGCTGTAATAGTACCTGTTGTAGTAAGGCTACCTGATGTTGTTAGTGAACCTGTCACTACAACATTACCTCTACTTATCATTCCGTTACGAGCTATGAATTCTCCTGGCATTATATTGTGCTCCGATTCACTATCCTCAGAGCTGGGGTTTTATATAAATATTACATAAAGGTTGCTGTACTCTTAATTCTCCAACCAGATGTGTTAGTTTGGAAATTTAATTGTGCTTCACCTGTTACAATCGCTACCGAAGCAGTTACTGCATTTGTGTTACCAATATCGTTTGTTGAAACATCATTATATTCTGTTGTTCCAGCATTCCACACTGCTATTATTTGACCTGATCTTGCATTTGAACCACTTGCTACTGTATAGTTAACAAACATTGAAGTGTAAGAACCTGTAGCTTGAGTAAACATGTTGTTTGAACCTACAATTGATGAGTTCACTTGAGCGTAATCTATCAATGATCTATCTATTACTACTTTGTCAACATGGAATACAGAACCACTTGATGCATAAGATGCACTTACAGCATTATCTTGTAATCCGTTTATACCACTAAAGTTAGCAATTGCTCTACCTGCTTGTGCACCTGCAAAATAAATTTCAGCACTGTCTATATCAATTGCTTTGATACCTGCAGGTATAATTACTAAATCATTTTCATCATAAATTTCAAATGCTGGGTATTTAGTATTCAATTGGTGATTGAATGACCAAGTTGTAGCAGCTGAAGTTTGAATTAATGTTGATGTAGATCCTGTAATATATAATCCACCACCATTTGATAAAATAGCGTATCCTGTAGTTGCATAATCAAATCTAACCTCTACTGTAGATCCATCAATACCAACAATATCGTTTGGTATTAATTGTTTGTAATCAGATCCGTAAACTTGTACAATTGGATTTCTTGTACCCATATTATGAGTAAAGCTCCAAGTTGCAGCAGATGCTGTTTGGCTAAACTGTACTGTATACCCAGGAGCTGTAGATGCTGTTAATGCAAATGTAGCGTAAGACGCTGTGCCTGTTAAGTTACCTGTAAATGAACCTACTTGAGTAAAATCTACAAATGATCCTGATACTAAGAAGCTACCTGTTATTACAGCAGATCCAGAGAATGGAAATCCTGCTCCACTTCCACCACCTATTGAACCGCTTAATCCAGCAAAACTTGCTACAGCTTTACCTGCTACTGGTGTTGGGAAATAAATTAATGCTGAAGCACTATCTACTGCTTTAATTCTTTCTGGGATGATAACTTCATCATCAGTATTGAATACTTGGAAGATTGGATATTGTTGATTCAATCCGTGATTGAAGCTCCAAGTAGCAGCTGATGCTGTTTGGTTTAGTATTACATTTGATCCTGTTACTACTAAAGCACCGCCTGTAGAAATTACAGCGTATCCTGTTGTTGCAATACCAAATCCAATTACTACAGTTGATGCATCTGAAGATGAAATGTACTGTGGAGTAATTTGATTGTATCCTGAATCGTATACTTGAACTACTGGAGTTCTTGTATTTAAATTATGTGTAAAGCTCCAGCTTATTGCTGCTGAAGATTGAGTAAATTGAGTTGTTAATCCTGAAGTTCCACTTCCACCACCTGTTATAGTGAATGAAGCTGTATTGCTTGCTACTACTACACTTACACCATTACCTGTAAAATCAAAATATGAAGCTGAGCCTTGTAAGATACCTTCATCTGCAATTGATATTGCACTAATTCCTCCTCCACCACCATTTAGGGCGAATGAAGCAGTTGCAGCGTAAGATGAACTTGTAGCTAAATCTGCGAAGGCAGCACTTACGGCATTTTGAATGCTACCACTCCAGTAACTAGCTGTTTGAGCTAATGTTACAAACGAAGCAGTTTGAGCTAATGTTACGAACGATGCTGTTTCAGCATTTATGATTGATCCGCTCCAATAAGAAGCAGTAGCTGCATATGAAGCTGATGCTACATTGTTAACAGTAACACTTGTTGTTGTTTCATCTCCAAATGAAAACTTAATAGTATCATATGAAGGAATATCAATAGAAACACTTACAAAAGCATTTGGAGTAAAGCTTGCTGTACTAGCAAATGATGCTGTAGCTACAGACATTGAAGCTGTTTGGTTAGTTAACACTACATTAGAGCCGTTAACTGCTAATGAACCTGTTATTGAAACACTACCAGTTAATTGTTGAGTATTAGCTAAATCGTTTCCAAACACATTAGAACCACTACTGTATATTATACTAGATGTAATAGTTTGTATTACTAATGTTTGTGCTGTTAATGTACCTGCTACTGTAAAGTTATCAGCATGAGATGCTGTTGCAGCGTATGAAGCACTTAAAGCGTTATTAATTGAACCACTCCAGTAGCTAGCTGTTTGTGCAGTTTGAACAAATGATGCTGTTTGAGCTAATGTTACAAACGAAGCAGTTGCTGCGTATGAAGATGATATTGCAGTTAGAGCAAGAGATGCTGTTGCTGCTAAAGAAGATGATAAAGCAAATGTTTGATTACCTGCTACAGAAGCAACTGCAGTACCTGTTCTAGGTGAGCTGAAGTATATTACTGCACTTCCTGTATCTACAACGTGTATTCTTTGAGGAATAATCACATCATCATTACTATCAAAAATAGTAAATACAGGATATAAATTATTTAATTCGTGATTAAATGTCCAAGTAGATGAAGATACATTTTGATTTAAAATAGCATTTGAACCAGATACTGATAATACCCCACCTGTAGAAATTACAGCATATCCACTTTGAGCAATTTCAAAGAAAATATTAGTTTGATAAGGTGCTGGATTTTGGATACCTGTAGGAATAATAACATTGTAATCATTATCATAAACTTCTACTACTGGTGTTCTAGAGTTAATCGCGTGATTAATAGACCAAGTAGTTGATGCTGTAGGTTGTGAGAATTGAACTGAAGCACCTTGTACTGCAGTTCCACTACCACCACCTGTAATGCTAATAGAGGCAGTACCATTAGTTACTGTTGCTGTAACACCAGCTCCTGTAAAGTCGATGTATGAAGCAGTACCTTGAGTAATACCTTCATCTTGAATATATAATGCACTTAATCCACCTCCACCACCATTTAAGGCGAATGAAGCTGTTGAAGCAAATGATGCTGAAGTAGCTAAGTCTGCAAAAGCAGCGCTTACAGCATTTTGAATACTACCACTCCAGTAACTAGCACTTTGTGCTAATACTACATAAGATGCTGTTTGAGCATTTATGATTGATCCACTCCAATAAGAAGCTGTTAATGCAAACGATGCTGTTTCAGGAACATTTAATGCAAATGAAGCAGTTAATGCGTATGAAGCACTTGTAGCATTATTAGCAAATGAAGCAGTTTCAGGAACATTTGTTGCATGTGATGCTGTTAAAGCATATGATGCACTTAAAACATTTTCAATTGAACCACTCCAGTAGCTAGCTGTACTAGCAAATGAAGCACTTGTAGCATTTAAAATACTACCACTCCAGTAACTAGCTGTAGCTACAGACATTGAAGCTGTCTGGTTTGTAAGTATTACATTTGAGTCGTTAACTGCTAATGAACCACTTACACTTACTGAACCAGTAAACTGATGGGTATTTTCTAATATTGTTCCAAAATGAGTTGAACCTGTAACAAAATCAACACTTGAAGTAATAGTTTGAACTACTAATGTTTGTGCTGTAATTGAACCTGTTACAACTAAATTGCTATTAATTGTTTGTACACCTTCAAATACATTGCTACCTGTTGTAGCGAAAGTACCGTTTGAATTCTTTTGAGATGCTGTAAAGTTCAACATTGAAGCGCTAAACGCTTGTATTGAAGCTGTTTCAGCATATATAGCACTTATAGTACCATTTACACTTGATGTGTAATTTAATATAGAAGCACTAAATGTATTTAATGAAGAAGTAGCGCTATAAAGCGAAGTAATTGCATCATTATTGCTTGCAGTGTAGTTTAAGACACTAGCACTAAATGCATTTATTGACGCTGTATGCGCTAATATACTAGCAGTTTCTGCGTATATTGCTTGAATAGTAACGTTATTACTTGCTGTGTAATTTAATATACTAGCAGTTTCTGCATACAATTGAGAAATTGTAGTATTGTTAGATGCAGTATATGATAATATTGAAGCGCTAAAGTTATTTAAAGAAGCTGTGTAAGCAATAAAGCTAGAGCTTAAAGCATTTAAGTCAGCATCTGTAGCAAATGTGCTATCTAAACTAGAACTGAATGCTTCTAAATTTACTAATCTTGTACTTACAGAGCCTGAATCTATTTTGGCTGAAGCTGTGTAGCTTAAGATTGATGATGTTTCAGCATACAATTGAGCAATTGTAGCGTTATTAGATGCTGTGTAGTTTAAAACACTAGCACTAAATGCTTGCATTGAGGCAGAGTAGTTTTGGAATGAACTAGTTAATACAAATTGAGTACTATCCAAACCATCTAATAAATCTGCGTTTGAAGCATATGATGCTGTACCAATTAAATTACCAGTTACATTTCCAGTTACATTACCTGTAATATCACCTACTACATTACCTAATAAACTACCAGTAATGCCGTTTGTAACATTTAAAGTACCTGTTACAGCAGTATTGATTTCTAATCTAATAAGATTATCATCATCAAAAATGTTTGAATTATATAAGTGGTCTCCACCTTGTCCTCTTAATACTCTATTAAATGTTGGGTATGTTTCATCACCTAATGATCCTGTATTTCTAGGACCTGACATAAATCCACCACCAGCGTATGAAGATCCACTTGCATTTTGATATACAAGATGATTTCTTTGAGAATCCCAAGCAATAGAAGCAGTTGCACTAGTTGAACCTGAATCATAAATTTTTAATCCTGCAAATCTAGCTGCTGGTGATTGGGTATTTAATATAATATATTCTTGGCCTATTATTACAGCAGATCCACTTATTGTTTCAACATAATTGAATGAAGCAGTTCCATTAACAACTAAATTACCACCTATAGCAGCATTATTTGTTACACTTAAATTTGAAGCTGTTATATTTAAACCACTTGCAATTGTTTCAGCAAACCCAGCATTAGAAGCACTTACTACATTTTGAATTGAAGAAGTTGCTATCGCTATTGGATAACCATTTGAATTACCTACCCAAGTGTATCCTGTTTGGATATTAGGTAAATTAGCAGGTCCTGGGTTTAATACTAATCCTTGTCCTCCATTTCCTGGTTTTGTAATAATACCTAATACTTGTATAATTGCTGATCCTGTAGGACGAGTTGATGTCCAACCACCTCCAGCAGCTACATACACTTCAGCCCCAGCTGTGTATCCAGTTAAATTTATTCCTGTAATCAAACCAAGTAAAATACCTCTACCAACTTCGTTTGATAATATATCCTCATCTATAACATATGTTACAGGCATTTTAGCTGGATTAGCAGCATCTGCGGCATAAACTATTGGATTAGCTCCTTGTGAACCTGAAACATACACTGGTGTTCCTTTTACTAATGTAAATGCTTCACCATTTCTTATAGATTCATAGATAGTTTCTATATCATTAAAGAATAAATTACCAGCACCATCTGTTTGAACTGTTTGGCCTTCTAAACCATCTATTGTTGGATAATTTAATCCACTAGCTGTTAAGGCAGTTAAATTTGTAGATCCTGATACTAGTAAACTACCGCTAATAGTTTCAGTACCATAGAAGGTATTTGAACCTGTTGTAGCAAACGTACCGTTTGAGTTCTTTTGTGAAGCAGTAAAACTTAACATACTAGCACTAAATAAATTTAGACTAGCTGTTGCTGCTTGTAATGAAGCTGTTTCTGCATAAATTGCAGATATAGTAATATCGTTTGATGAAGTGTATGCTAATACACTTGCACTAAAATTATTGATAGAGGCTGTAGTATTTAAAATACTAGAGCTAAAATTATTAAAGGATGCCGTATGAGCTTCGAATGAAGTACTCACATATTGAATTCTAGTATCGAAAGATGCTGAATCGATTAATGTTGAAGCTGTAAAGCTTAACATTGAAGCACTAAATAAGTTTAATGATGCTGTTGCTGCTTGTAAAGAAGCAGTTTCAAGTAACATGTCTGCTACAAACAAATTGTTTGATGCTGTGTAGCTTAAGATTGAAGCGCTAAATAGATTTAGACTAGCAGTTGCTGCTTCGAATGAAGAACTAATATAGTTTATTCTAGTATCGAATGAACCACTGTCTGTAATATAATCTCTTCCGTTTACTACTAATGAACCACTTACTAATACTGAACCAGTAAACTGATGGGTATCAGTTACTTCGTCTCCGAATTTAGTAGAACCAGTAACCTGTATTACTGATGAAGTTATAAACTGTACTACTAATCTTTGAGCAGTAATTGTATCTGTAACTGTTAAATTACCAATAATGTTTTGGCTACCTGTTAAACTTAAAGAACCAGTCATTGAGGTAGAACCACTAATAACTTGATTTCCTATAAATGTATTTGAACCTGTAGTTGCAAAGGTACCATTTGAGTTCTTTTGTGAAGCGGTAAATGATAACATGCTAGCACTAAATGCATTTACTGATGCTGTTGTATTTAAAATACTAGAGCTAAATGCATTGAAAGATGCTGTAAATGAGTTTAATGAAGCTGTATTCGCTTCAAAAGATGAACTTAAATAGTTTATTCTAGTATCAAAAGAAGCACTGTTTACTAATGTCGAAGCTGTAAAACTTAATACACTAGCACTAAACAAATTCATTGATGCCGAATTAGCATTTAATGAAGCTGTAGCTGCTTGTAAAGAAGCTGTTTCAGTAAGCATATCTGCTACAAACTCATTGTTTGATGATGTATATGATAATATACTAGCACTAAACAAATTCATTGATGCTGTATTAGCTAATAAGCTAGAAGTTTCAGCATATAATTTAGCAACCACTTCATTGTTAGATGCAGTATAAGATAATACACTTGCACTAAATAGATTTAATGATGCAGTAGCAGCTTCGAATGAAGAGCTTACATACTTAATTCTTGTATCGAATGAAGCACTATTTACTAAAGTAGAAGCAGTAAATGACAGCATTGATGCGCTAAAGGCATTTACAGAGGCTGTTGTAGACAACATACTAGCGCTAAACAAGTTTAGACTAGCAGTTGCTGCTTCGAATGAAGTGCTTACATAATTAATTCTAGTATCGAAAGAAGCACTGTCTACTAGAGCAGATGCTGTAAAACTTAATACTGAAGAACTAAATGCATTTAAACTAGCTGTTGTAGACAACATACTAGCACTAAATAAATTTAATGATGCTGTAGCTGCTTCAAAAGATGAGCTAATGTAGTTAATTCTCTTATCAAATGAACCACTGTCTGTAATGTAGTTTCTTCCGTTTACTACTAATGAACCTGTAATATCTACTGAACCAGTAAATTGTTGAACATCAGATTGTTCATCTCCAAATTTATTTGATCCAGATGAGTAAATTACTGAAGAAGAGATATATTGTACAATTAGTCTTTCAGCTGTAATTGTATTACTAACTATTAAACTGCCTGTAATTGTTTGTGTACCTTGAATACTAACAGATCCTGATTGAGCATAAGAACCAGTAAATACAATTGTATCTACGTTTGCTGTAATAGCTGTACCTGTACTTCCTGAAACGTTAACTGAACCAGTTACGTTTGTAGTACCATAAATGTTTGTGCTGCCACTTACATTTAAAGAACCAGTTATTGTTTGATCGCCTTTAAATATATTTGAACCAGTAGTTGCAAAAGTACCGTTTGAATTCTTTTGAGACGCGGTAAATGACAACATTGAAGCACTAAATGCTTGTAATGAAGAAGTTGTATTGTTAAATACAGAAGCAGATGTATATAAAGTATTATCTAAAGAGCCATCTCCTTTTACAAAATCAGCTGCTGTAGCTCCTCTAGTTACAAATCTAGAAGCAGTAACTTGAGAATCAATATCTAAAGAACCAGTCATTTGATGATGACCAGTAGGATTTAATTGTAATTTTTTATCTGTCTCAGCATCATCACCACCAACAAAGAATCCTAAATGTTTACCTGCTGTAGTATTACCAATATGTAAATTTTGACCTGTAGAATATAAATAAGCATCATTTCCTTCACCAATAGGACCATTAAAGTTTTCACTATTAATACCCATATTGATGTAATTGCTATTTTCATCACCGTTGTTAGCTGTAGCTACAACGTCTGAAGATGCACTTACACCTTGGTTGGTATTTTGTATGTTTAATTGTAAATAATTATCTAAGTTACCTTTACCACTAATTACATTAAATGAAGTATCACTTGGTTGCCAAACATATAGTGCTTCAGGAGCAGCTGTTGTTACATTATTTTGGTTAATAGCAATACTTTCACTACTAACTTGGTACATAGCACTATCAGCCAATACTTGAGATGAACTGAAGTATGGAATGTGTGTAGCAGTACCTTGGAAATTGTTTATTGAACCACTAAATGAACCAGTAAATGATGATGCTTCTATTCTACCTGAAGCTGATATACTGTTATTAACTGTTAAAAATCCTGAAACAGATGATGTTGAAGCACCTAATGTTAAGGTACCACCACTTCTATCTGTGATTGTATTAACATTAATAGTATCTACATCTAATTCATAACCAGTATTAATATTTTGATTACCAACTAAATTTAATGAACCTGAAATGTTTACACTACCTGTAAATGTTTGTGTATCACTAGTAGCATCACCAAATATGTTTGATCCTGAAGAGTAGATTACTGATGAAGTAATTGTTTGAACAACTAATTTTTGAGCAGTAATAGTATCTGTAACTACTAAGTTACCAACAATGTTTTGATTACCTTGTAAAGCAATACTTCCACTTACTAATACGGAACCACTAACTGTTTCAACACCGTAAAATGTGTTTGAACCTGTTGTAGCATAAGTACCGTTTCTATCATTTTGAGATGCAGTATAATTTAATACTGAGGCGCTAAATGCGTTCATTGAAGCTGTAGTAGTATTCATTGAAGCACTAAACAAGTTTAATGATGCTGTTGCTGCTTCTAAAGATGCAGTTTCAGCATATAATGCTTGTATTGTAATATCATTTGATGCTGTATAAGCTAATACACTTGCACTAAATGCATTTAAGCTAGCAGTTGCTGCTTCAAAAGATGAGCTTACGTAATTAATTCTAGTATCAAATGATGCTGAATTAACTAGTGTTGATGCTGTAAATGATAATACGGATGCACTGAAGGCATTCATTGATGCTGTATTAGCATTCATTGAAGCACTAAAAGCATTAAATGAAGCTGTGTTTGCCTCAAATGAACTGCTTAAATTGTTAATTCTTGTATCGAAAGAAGCACTGTTTACTAATGTTGAAGCAGTAAAACTTAACATTGAAGAGCTAAACAGATTCATTGAAGCTGTGTTAGCAAGTAAACTTGATGTTTCAGCGTATAATTTAGCTACTACTTCATTATTGGATGCGGTGTATGATAAAACACTTGCACTAAATAGATTTAGAGATGCTGTAGCTGCTTCGAATGAAGAACTAATATATCCTATTCTTGTATCAAATGAAGCTGAATCTACTAAAGCAGATGCTGTGAATGATAAAACTGAAGCGCTGAAGGCATTCATTGAAGCGCTATAAGCATTAAATGAAGCTGTATTTGCTTCAAATGAACTGCTTAGATAATTTATTCTTGTATCGAAAGAAGCACTGTTTACTAAAGTAGATGCTGTAAAATTTAATACAGATGAACTAAAAGCATTCATTGATGCTGTTGTAGCATTCATCGATGCACTAAATAAATTCAAACTAGCGGTTGCTGCTTCGAATGAACTGCTTACGTATTTGATTCTTGTATCAAAAGAGGCACTATTAACAAGAGTGGATGCTGTAAAATTTAATACTGAGGAGCTAAATGCATTTAAACTAGCTGTTGTAGACAACATGCTAGCACTAAATAGATTTAGAGATGCTGTTGCTGCTTCAAAAGATGAGCTAATGTAGTTAATTCTTTTATCGAATGAACCACTATCTGTAATATAGTTTCTTCCGTTTACAGTTAATGAACCGGTAATAGTTACACTACCTGTGAATTGTTGTGTATCACTTAATTCGTCGCCAAATATGTTTGAACCAGAAGAATAAATTACTGATGAAGTAATTGTTTGCACAACTAAACGTCGTGCTGTAATGTCGTTTCCTACGACTAATGAGCCAGATATATATTGAGACCCATATACGTCAACAGGTCCTGTTACTGTAAATTTGTCTGAATGAGATGAGGTTTGAGCGTAAGATGCACTAAGAATAGATCCACTAACATCGGCTAGTTGTACTATAGTTTCGACTCCATCGTCTTTTTTAAGGAAAACTTTACCTTCGTAGGTATTAATTGCTAATTCCCCTAGGGCTAATGATGAGGTGGTAGGCTCTTTGCCTGCAACGGCGCTGCGTTTTAACTGTAGTTTATTAACTGCCATATGAATGGGTCCTTATTTAGTGGTATATACCAGGATTGTGATGTGACTTATGTAAGCCACATATAAATATACCTACTAATAAGATCCCGCGTCGATTATATCGACGTTTATTGAACCGCTTGTATTGAAAGAAGCAGACGCTACGTTTGGAGCATTCACGATGAACATCGCACCTGAAACGGCCAATGCATCGACATTTGGATTGTCTGTTTTTACTTGTAATGAACCAGACACAGTAAGCACATTGGTGCTTGTGTTGTAACTTATGCTACTATTTATTTGTTTAAATTTAAGTCTTGCCATTGTTATGCGAATTTTCCTATTGCTATTACTTCATCGTCTGTTTCTAAACTAAAACCTACAGATGCCGTATTAAAAGTTACAGATATTCCTCCCTCATAATTATTGAACGAAGCTAAAGATGATGGGATGTTTTGTCCATTTACGTAAAATTCAAAATTTTCTATTGTTGTTGGAGGAAGCAATGAAGATGGTTGCAATATAGCCGCTCCTGAAAATATAAAAGTACCAGGAACAGTTATAATATCTGCCTGTAATTGTTTTTTAGTATTAATATAAAACAAATCACTTGGAGATAACTGTTGAACTATGTTTATATACGCATTTGCCATTATGATACAAATTTACCGATTGCTATTACTTCATCATCTGCCTCTAAAGTGTAACCAATAGATGTAGTATTAAACTGTACTCTTACTCCAAAAGCATCAGGAACAAACGATGCGAATGCTGTTGGAACATATTGTCCATTAATATAAAATACAAAATTATTAACTGTAGTTACTGGTAATTCTGAAGTGCCATCTGGTTGTAATATTACAGCTCCTGTAAATAATGCTTGGTTTGGTACTGTAATTACATTTGATTTCTTAGGTATATTTGTATTCAAATAGTTTAAGTCAGCAAGTGCAGCACCCTCAATAGTAATATTTTGTATAATGTTTCCGTCACCAATAAATGATGTTGAACCTGCTGTATTATTAGCAGACATCTGTGTTGTTGGAGAGATAGTAGTAAGATCATTTGTAGTTTCTAAACCGAATACTACTTGAGCAGGTGAATATAATAAATCTTCGTTTGCTAATTGTTTATTAACTGTATCTGGTATTAAATAACCATTTAAAGTCATTGTAAATGTAGTTCTAGCTGCTCTATCATCGCCTTGCTCTACAACATTTGTTACAGCAAAAGTGTCAATTCTAGTTCTAAAATGCCATCTTTTAAAATCACCCCAATATGAATCAGAAGCATATTCTATTGCTTCAATTAAGCTATTGTTTTGTTCTACAAAGTTTGTAAATAAAACACATTCATAAGTTACAGTAACATAATCTGGAACTACAGAAACATAGTATTGTTTTGATGGTTTTCTATTAGTTAAAATATCAAACTTATCATAAAAATTTTTAGCATTGTATCTTGTTTCAAACACATTAAATAAATGAGCTTGGTTACCATCTACTTTACTTCCTAACGTTCTATTTTTTTCAACACCAGTACGCTTGTACATAATAAGTGGTGCCATTATTTTACCATCTTTATCACGGTAAAAACCATCATTTTGAACTGATTTCCATTTTTCAGCATCACCAAATATAACTGGTACTGCTACTCTATTTCCATTTTGTATAACATTTGGTTTAATAATGTTATCAAAATAGTATTGTATAGCACCATCGATATCTTCTAAACCAATAGAAATATCTTTTATTTTATTACCTTTAAAAGATAAATCTTTACCTCTATTACGTGAAAACACAGTACCCTCATCACTATCAGGTTTGCCCTGGCTAGCAAGATAAGGTGTAATTTGTGCTTGTTCTACTTGAACAAGATTACGCGGTATTGGTTTTAGATCGCGAGGCATTATTTCTTATTTTGTAATTCAATCATTTTTTCTAAAGCAAATATTAATTGACTAACTTTAGTTAAATTAGTATTGATATCTTTAGCTACTTTAGCTATATCTTCGTTAGATGAAAATTTAAATGGTTGAAATTCTTTACGCATTGAAAGTGTTTGTCTGCGAATAGTTTCAAATGCAGGTAAATATGTTACATCAGTAACGCTAGCGCCTGTTTCAGGATCAATAGTAGCTTTACCTAATTTAAAGCCTTTTTTCATTAAGTCTTTTTCAGGGGCTTCACCTGGCTCTTCTCCTGGAGCGTAAATAT
>ENA-OSIY01000747-OSIY01000747.1-marine-metagenome-genome-assembly--contig:-NODE-747-length-17863-cov-15.052345_pt1 | contig 17863 bp, 17 predicted proteins | sample MGYA00237884_ERZ534233 | MGnify/ENA primary metagenome ERZ534233 (study PRJEB26412, sample SAMN06343840) | marine metagenome | isolation source: estuarine water | place: USA: Columbia River Estuary... | reverse complement strand
TTAGATTTAATGAACAAAATGACCCAGCTTAGTGAAGCAAAAGAAAAAACTAAAACTGGATTAAAGCATACTGCTGAACCCGGTGGTTACGGTCGTAAAGACGATGAAGATGACGAGGGTCATAAAGTTAAGGCCGATGCTGTGAAAAAAGGCAAGGGTCGTCCTAAGAAAGATGCTGATGATTCAGGTGAAACTAAAAAGTATGACTTCAGTGCGTTTGGTGTTAAGTCTGGCAAAGATGTTAAATTACCTAAACATGATAAAAAGAAAACTACAGTAGTTAAAGGCAAATCACAAAGTCATGCTGATAACAAAAAAGATGATGGTACTGATCCTGAAACTAAAACAAAGAAAAAAGGTCTAAAAGAATATTTTGATTCACTAGACAAAGCATTGAATGAAAATGAAATATCGTCTAATAGAATTGCTAACATGAATAAGCCTAACCAAGAATTTCATGGAAAGAATCCGCATTTTGGTCGTGGTACTGAAGTAAAATCTATAGGTAAAACAGTTGATGCTAGTGGTAAACCTGTTAGTGCTCTTGCAACAAAAGTTACACCCAAGTTTAACAAGCCAGGTCAAGTTCAACGTATGTCACGTGGATCATTCAACTCTCCAGTTGAGGAAGCTGAACAAATTCAAGTTAAGCCGGCAAGTCAAATGCCTAAACAACCTGGACAAACTTCAATGCAAAAGCCAGGGCAACCGCAACAAGTAGCTGGTCAACCAGCACAGAACACACAGGTTATTGCTCAAGGTAACAAGACATTAGGTACAGTTAATAACCCGCAACTAGCACAACAGATTAAACAATCTATTGGTAAAGGTGAAATGACATTGATGCCCGATCAAATGCAAGAAGAAGATATGGGTAAGCACAACAATGCTACTACAGGCTTTGACGCATTGGTTCGTAAGTTAACACCTAAGTATGGTGCAGAGGCAGCTAAACGTATTGCTGGTGCACAACTAAAGAAAATCCGTGAAGCCGATCAACCACCAAACGATAGTTTGTTGAGTCCAATGAGTGAAGCACGTGCTAAAGCTGATGACAAAGCTGAAAAAGCAGGTAAGAAAGTTACTAAAGACTTAGAATATGATATGGGTCACAAAGGTAAAGATGACAATAAAGCTGAGAAGGCTGGCAAAAAAGTTGCCAAAGACATTGAGTATGATGAGAAACATAAAAAGACAGTAAAAGAAGCGGCTAAGCCAGACTTCTTAGATATAGACAAAGACGGCAACAAGAAAGAACCAATGAAAAAAGCCGCAACAGACAAAAAGAAAGTAAAAGAAGGTATGGAACATAAACTAAAAGCAGCTCGCCATACAGGTAAAGCACATGCATTATCTAAACATGCATACAACTGCAATTATGATGATATGGAAGAATCAAGACACTATCACGAAGGCTTTAAAGAAGGTCTAGATGAGTGTTATGGTCAAATGCCAATTCAAGGTTATGTAGGTGAGACAAGTAATGAAGTAGCTGATATGGCTAGTTATGGTGCTCATACACCTCAAATTGCTGATGAAGGTAATGCATTTACTGCCGCATTGAAGAAAACACCTCAAGGTAGCAAATTCAGTTTAGGTGGTAAATCATTTACCGATCATAGTTCCATCGAAGAAAGCCCATTTGCGTTCGAAGCATGGGATAAAGAATTAAATGCTATCTTAGAAGGTAAAGATGTTACTGAAGGTATGACTGTATCTATCAGTAAAGGTCAACAAGGTACACCCGATTCAGTAAGTGTATCAGCACAAGACAGTGAAGCTGACCAATTATTAAGTATCATTAAGCAATCAGGATTAGGTTTGTTTGGTGGCGATGATGCAGGTCAACCTCAAGGAGCACAACCAATGACAGTTGATGGTGGTGAGGGCCCTCAAGCTGAGATTGAAGTAGTTGATGACCATGACGATATGTTATCATTGATTCGCAAGATGACTGGTCAAGGTCCTGCTCAATCAAACGGTGATTATGAAGAAGAAGGCGGTGAAGAAATGCACGGCCATGAACATGGTGAAGAAGAAACATGTAATGAATGTGGTGGAATGATGGAAGAAGGTCATGCATGCGGAGAAGCTGTTGAAGAAGATGAGTCAATGGATCAACGTGAATATGAAGTTGCAGAAGAAATCAATCCTAACAACAATGACGAAGCAGAAGAAGAACAAACTGATGCTACACGTGATGCCGCACTAGCAACAGCCGCAGGTAAAAACTTTGCTGATACGGATGCCCCTCTAGAAGAAGGTGGCGATGGTGGTGAAGCTGGTACAGATGCTATTGCAGCCGACGATGCAGCCGACGAAGTTAATGCAGAAGAAGAAGATTTAGATGAATCCTATGCTAATGGCGATGATGATACGTTTGAAACTGACATTGACTTTATGACTAATATTATCTCAGGTGGATTAAACAAGCGTAAAGCTACTGGGCAAACAACTATCCCGGTCGTATCTACACAAGTAAATCGTTTAGGTAGTCCAATGAAAGAATCTACTGATTTATTAACAGATTGGAAGAAATTAAGCGGTATTAAGTAATTAATAGTACTCAAAAAATACTCGGCTTTAGTCGGGTATTTTTTTGGCTATAGTGTTTATATAAAAACGATAAATACTCTATATGACTGTCCCCATTATCAAAAAATGGGAGGAAGTGCAAATATGAAAAGATACCATATGAATAATTGTAAACAGAAAGAGAAGGTGGTAGGATGAGCCAGCAGAACATAGACTTTGGTACCTTTCCAGATGATCCAGATGCAGATGCTATTAGAACGGCGTTCCAAAAAGTACAAAATAATTTTAATGAATTGTACACTACGGCTACTGCTGGATCGGTTACATCAGTAAATCAATCTGCAGGCGCCGGTATACAAGTTAATAGCCCGACCGGTAATGTAGTTGTTACTGCAAATATTGCATGTGTGCAAGTTGCTACTACTTCATTAAGCATAGGTCAAGGCAGTAACGGTGGTACATCAGCAATTATTAGTCAAACTAGTCAAACTTTAGTAATAGATATAAATCCAGCAAATGTGTTTTCTAATAATTTTGCAGCCGTGGGTGGTGGATTAGCAAATGTAACTGCCACATTAACATCAAACTCTAACAGTCAACCAAACATTACCAGTGTTGGTACTCTTACAAATCTAGCAGTCACCGGTAACATTACTGCAAGTAATGTATATGCTAACTCAGGAACAGTTGGAGCAACTACCTTAATAGGTACCTTAAACGCAAACTCTAATAGTCAACCTAATATCACCACTATAGGAACATTGTCAAATCTTTCAGTAACGGGAAATAGTAACTTAGGTAATGTGTCCGCTACAATTTTCAGTGGCGATGGTGGATTATTAACAAACGTTAGTGTTGCCGCAGGAACTGCTATTATCAATGGAACTAGTAACGTAGCTGTTTCATTAAACAGTAATGTATCTACCAGTGTTGCTGGCAATGCTAATGTGTTTGTAGTAACTGGTACTGGAGCAAATAGTAATGGATATTTTACTGCTTCAGGTAATATCACATCTGATAACGCTAATTTGGGCAATGCAGTAACGGCTAACTATTTCATTGGTAGTGGTAATAACTTAAGTAATATACAAGCTTCTAACATTACCGGCTCTATTGCCAATGCTACCTATGCAACAAATGCAGGAAGTGCTACTACAGCAACTTCAGCTACAACGGCAGCTACTGTAACAACTAATGCACAACCTAATATTACAAGTGTTGGTACACTAACAACACTTGATGTAAATGGAACAGTAACTGCTGTTGCGTTTACTGCTAACACAGGTGTATTCACTGGCAATGGTAATGGATTAACTAATTTAGTAGGTGCTAACGTAACCGGTACTGTCGCTAATGCGACATATGCAGTATCAGCCGGTAGTGCAACTACTGCCGGTACTGTGACAACTAATGCTCAACCAAATATTACAAGTACCGGCACATTAACTAGCTTAACAGTTTCTGGTAATGTAACTTCCGGTAATGTATATGCTAACACAGGCACAATAGGTGCTCAATATTTAAGTGGTGACGGTAGTAATATTACTAACATCACAGTTGGTGCAGGCAGTTCTCTTGTTAACGGAACAAGCAATGTAATTGTGTACAATAATGGCAACGTGGCAACCAGTGTAGCAGGTAATGCAAATATAGTAACAGTTACTGGTACTGGTGTAAATATTGCAGGCACACTAAACGCAACTGGAACTATCAGTGGTAATCTTAGTGGTAATTTCAGTGGTAATGTAACAACGGCTGCTCAAGGTAATATTACAAGTTTAGGCACATTAACAGGATTGACTGTTAATGGTACTAGTAACTTAGGACCAGTGGGTAATGTAACTATAACCGGTGGTAGCGCAAACTATTTCTTAATGACCAATGGTTCGGGAACATTGACTTGGACTAGTGCCGCACTAGCTCCTGTTCCCGGATCTAACACACAGGTAGTATTTAATGATGGTGGTGCATACAGTGCAAATAGTAATCTAACATTTAACAAAACAAATGGGTTATTAACTGCAACATTATTGGGTGGTACACTAACAACAAACGCACAACCTAATATCACTAGTGTTGGCTCATTAACCTCACTAATTGTTAGTGGTAATATTAATGCAGGTAATGTTGCCGGTGGTAATATAGTTAGTGCAAATTATTTTACTGGTACATTAACAACAGCGGCACAACCTAATATAACTAGTGTTGGTACATTAACTACGCTTGGAGTAAATGGAACAGTAACGGCTGTAGCATTTACTGCTAACACAGGTGTATTCACTGGTAATGGTTCTGGCTTAACAAACATCAACGGAGCTAATGTAACAGGTACTGCCGCTAATGCGACATATGCAGTATCAGCCGGTAGTGCAACAACTGCCGGTACAGTAACAACAGCCGCACAACCTAATATCACTAGTGTTGGCTCACTAACATCATTGATTGTTAGTGGTAATATCAATTCAGGTAACATTACAACTTCAGGTTATGCATTTGTAAGTGTAGGTACTGGTATAGCAGCCGCAGGAACAGTTCAAGGTAATGCAACTGCAATATCAAAACAAATTAATGTAGTAAGTACTGTAGCATCCGGTGCCGGAGTAGTATTACCAACAGCAGTTGCAGGTATGACAATATATATTACTAATACAACTGCAAATAGTCTATTAGTATATCCTGCTAGTGGTGGTGTAATAAATTCATTAGCAACCAATGTAGCAATAACTCAGGCTGCAAACTCAACATTACATTACATAGCACCTACAACTACTCAATGGTACAGTGTAGGTGCTACATACTCATAAGGAAAATAAATGGTAACGATAGAATTATTAACAGGAATGTGCCCAAAAACAAAACGCTCTATATTAGAGGGTTATGTAGAGCCATTAAACACAGTAGCAGAATACTATGAGATGTTTGAGAACCCACGCAGAGTTGCAGGCTTCTTAGCACAGATAGCACATGAGAGTGGTGGTTTTAATGCTGTCATTGAAAACTTAAATTACAGTGCTAAAGGACTAATGGGCACATTTAAAAAATACTTCCCGTCTGAGGAACTAGCAAAGCAATATGAACGTAAGCCAGAGATGATTGCCAATCGTGTTTATGCAAATCGTATGAAGAATGGTGATGAGAATAGTGGTGATGGATTTAGATTTAGAGGTCGTGGGTTAATTCAATTGACCGGTCGTGATAACTATACACGCTTTGCAGAAGCATTAGACATGAGTATAGAAGATACAGTTAGATATTTAGAGACACCAAATGGTGCTGTTGCTAGTGCTGGTTGGTTTTGGGATAACAATAAACTAAACCAGTTCTGTGATAGAGATGACTTTATTACATTAACAAAACGTATCAATGGTGGAACAATTGGATTAGAAGATAGAAAACATCACTATCACTTAGCATTACAACACTTGGGCGCACATTAATATGGCACAACCAATTTGGAATACATCTGCTGGTTCTATAGGAACATTTCCTGCTAGCGTAGCATTAGCTACACAACTATCAGCATCTGCAGTATTGCCTGCTATAACAATAACATATACACTGTTAAGTGGTACACTGCCACCAGGTATATCTATTAATAATAGTGGATTAATAAGTGGTACTCCAAATTTAGTTACAGCAGATACTACTAGTACTTTTACTATTAGAGCTACTGATAACTTATCTAACATACGAGATAGAACCTTCTCAATGATTATTTCAGGAGTAGCTATTCCCGAATTTACAACTCCTGAAGGTAGCGTTCTTAACACGCTTGACAGTATATGGATAGAGTTACCTATCCAATATAATAATCCAGACAGTACTAACGAGGTTATTGTTGAGTTACAAGAAGGATCGTTACCTCCCGGTTTAGAAATTAACGGTGAAGGATTAATAAGAGGTTATGCAAATCCACCGTTAGTTAATGTTACATTAAATCAAATTCAAACTAATGCAACTACTACTGAAGATACATCGAACTTAATAACATGCACTAGTACAACACAATTTACAATAGGTAGACCTATAGTCTTTACTAATACTGCATTCGGGGATATTGCTGAAGGTGTTACATATTATATTAAAACTATTAACAGCACTACAACCTTCACTATATCAGCTACCCAAAATGGATTAGTATTTCCATTAACATCCGATGTTGGATCTATGACAGTTACGTTACCGGCTACATCGATTGGTCAACCTACCATACGTACCTATTCTTTTATTCTTAGATTGGTCAGTGCATTAGGAGGAGACACTGCATCATACACTATTACAGTTGTTAATCAAAATACACCAGTAAGTCAAGGAGGTCCTGGAAATACTCCAAACTCACGTGTACCTACTATACTTAATACTAGACCTAGAACATTTGTTATTACTGATACTGATCCATATTATGGTTATTATATATTACCACCAGTTGCTCCTACTGTTAATGCCACTATAGGTACTATTAGAAGTGGAGAGTATTTCTCATTTAAAATAATAGGATATGATTTTGATGGCAATAATTTAACATATGAATATGTTGACTTGCCGGTGGGGCTAACAGGTGATGTTGATACTGGATGGATTACAGGGACGCCAACATTAAATTCTACTGGGTTGAGCACTTATAGCTTTGCAGTTAATGTATACAAGACTAATAACCCTAGCATTGTCACTACAAACTTTAACTTTACATATAACTTAAGTAATGAAATAACTGACAACATTATTTGGGTTACTGATAGTGATTTGGGTACTATTTTCAACGGGTCTATAAGTACATTGAGTGTTAATGCAATTGCCGACACCGAGTTATCATATAGAATAACATCCGGAGCATTGCCTGCAAACTTACTTATATTAAGTAATGGAGAAATAACAGGTAGGGTAGCAGACCAGCCTACTGATACCTTATTGGCACAAAATGAACAAACAGTATTTACCTTTACGGTGCAGGCATATTCCCCTATATATTCAGTAGTACAATCTAGTAAAACATTTACAATTACTGTATTACAAGAATATACACAACCTACTGACACGTTGTATATTAAGGCTGCACCTAGTATTGATGATAGAAATATACTTGCGTCATTATTAGACAGTACAACATTAATACCCAATGAAATGATTTATAGACCAAATGATATATATTTTGGTAAAGCATCAAGTATTATATATGAACATGCATTTGGTATCTATGCAAGTAATATTGATGAATATTTGGCTGCGGTAACACGCAATCATTATTGGAGAAATATCACACTAGGTGAAATAAAAACTGCTGTTGCTAAAAATAGTGCAGGTGAAATTATATATGAAGTGGTATACAGTGAAGTTATCGACAATTTGATTAACCCTAGTGGAATAAGTATCCAGCAAAATATATACTGGCCAAGACCTATTGATTTAGGGTTAGGTCCATGGTATACAAGTATTACTGACATATATACAAGTTATGCAAATGTATTAGGACAGGATTACTATACCAGCTTAACCCCGGGTTATGCTAGACTCTTATATCCAAATAGCTTATTTAATATGCGTAATCGTGTAGGACAGGTAGTAGGACAAGTTAAAGATAGCACACTATTACCATTATGGATGACTAGTCAACAAGAAAATGGCGGTACATTAGGGTATACTCAAGCTTGGGTAATATGTTACACACAACCTAGAATTCTTGTCGACGGGGAACCACTAACTTATGCAGAGTTTGAGGCGACTGGATTAACAAGAGCAAACTATATGAGTTATGCTGAAACTATTAAAAATAATATACAAAACGATTGGCAATATACATTAAATCAAATCAACTTTAGAATAGATAGATTTAGTGTAGATAAGAGCGAAACATACAACTATGATAAGAAGTTAAATCCTCCTGCTTGGACAGGATTACCTAGTGCTGACCCTGTACCAGATCCACTTGATAGTAAGGATTTTTATGTATTATTCCCTCGACAAACTATTTTGCCAGACGAAACACAATACTAAATATATAACGGAACAAAAATAATATGAGTACAATCAACACAAACGGTATCAATGTAAACTATCCTGTACCTGGGGTGAATAACAACAGTCAAGGATTTAGAGATAACTTTGCATCCATTAGGGTAAACCTAAATACAGCCGCTACAGAGATTACAGACTTGCAAAATAAGGTTGTAGTTAAATCCGCACTAGCTAACTCAACAGTTAATAATGACATGGCTAATACTCTTATTAGTAATGCATTAACACGCAGTTTTCGTGCAAGTACATATAACTTAGGCAATGCAATATCTGGAATCGTATCAGTAAATGCATCATTAGGTGATGTACAATATGGAACCATTGCCGGTAACACTACAATTCAATTTACAGGTTGGGGACCAACTGGTACACAAAGCAATGTACAACTGCAACTTGCGGTATCAAATAGTTCAGCAGTTATCTCATTCCCCACAGAAGTCACCAATGGTGTTACTACACTGGAAAACTATGCTAATATAGCTAATACTAATACTGTTTCTATTCCGTATGGCGTAAGTCAATTAGACTATAGATTTAGTACATTAGATTGCGGTAATAGTATTACAGTAGAACCATATAATATTTCTAGAATAACATCACAGATACAGACACGTAATGTTACTCCTACAGGTGCTCAAGGTGATGTTGTTGGAGATATTGCAATAAGTACAGGTGTTGACCAATTAACTATAACTAGTTCAAATGCATCAGACTATTTTAATACAGCTAATACAACACAATTGTATACAGATATGCCTATAGTATTCACTGGTGTTAGTATGGAAGCTAACATTAGTGTTGGTACAACATACTATGTTCGCAATGTATCGGCTAACACATATTTTACAGTATCAACAGCGTTAGGTGGTGCAAATGTTAACTTAGCAGGTAATGCTAGCCCAACAAGTCCAATGTATGCTAATCCAGTATCATACTTGTATTTGTGTACCGATACATATAACTCTACCGCTTATCCAAAGTCAGCAACAGCAACAAACGTTTCCGGTAATATTACTTTAAATAATACAAACTCATTAGCTAATAATAGTCCTATTGTATTTACAGGCACTACATTTGGTGGTATTACAGCAAACACTGTGTATTATATTAAGGAAGTTGGTACTGGTGGCAATATTACAATTAGTCAATCCAGAACAAATGGAGTAGCAGATACACTAGTAACACTTACTTCCGCTAGCGGAAACTGTGTTGCTACAGCATATGTAGGTTCGGACATATGGAAAAGAATTGCACTAACTTCTTGGTAATAAATATCTGAATGGAACACCCATTCATTTCATCTCTGTCAGATAAAACACTAGAAGAACTACAGGGTTCTATCACGGAACTAACCAAAAAACTAAACTTTGCATATCGTATGCAAAACAGTGCCATGATCCATCAACTTAATATGGTTATGGCTAGCTATAAAGCTGAGTATGGTCGTAAAATGGATGAGTTGCTTAAAAAACAGAGTGACCGAACTCAAATCAATATACAAAAAGAAAGCTAAAATTGACTACACGCATCGAACGAGATTTTTCATTTCAGGCAGGCGTTTATTTCCAAGAAGAATTTTTAATGAACGTCTATACCATATCATTGTATATGGAGGTAGAAACCGAATCCATCAGAGAACAAAATGTAGCAATGGAACGAATAAAATACTTTTTAAATGATTGTTTAGAGAATAGCATTTTTGTTCAGGATACTGAACATAAAATTATTGAGAAGTATAATTCATGTGGGTTTAAAGTTTGTACAGTTCCAGAAGAACCATATGACCAAATAGTTACTATATTACTATTAACCAAACTTAATAGCATTACTGAAGGTAGATTAGTGATTACTGATATTACTTTAGGTTCAAGGGTAAGTGATGAGGTTAAGTTTAGCTGTGACATTGAAAGTCCAAGAGGCCCGTTAGAACTACCAGGGTGGTGGTTAGATAGTGGTACATCAATCTCAGATCCTATAAAAACATCAAGTAGAAAAGATAAGATAGTTAAGATATTTAAAATTCCAACATTAGATTGGAGTGAATATAATCTTAGTTGGAAAGAAAAGGGCAATGTGAGTAAAAGCGAGATTGTTTTTACTACAGAACAAGAAAGGTGACCAAACTAGTTGAGTTTAACTCAACAAGGTGTTATAATATACGTATGAAAACGGATATTTATGGTCAATTAATATACAATCAAAATGACTTATGTGAGTTGTTCCTGCAAGACCCTACACGAACTATCAATAATGCATTAGTGGATAGTATCATCAAGTTCGATGGGTTTCTCTCAATCGAAAATATTCCTAATTTAAAACAATATCAAGATCCAAAACTATCTATTGAAGACTATGACCAAGTAAATCAAGAAGTTTGGCATATGCCCGTAGAATACTATGAACTAGATATTGCTAAATGGGTATTGGATCAATGCAAAAATCAAGCAGAATTACAACGTGCAGGTGATGAACTACTTAAGTTCCAAGAACGTAATATGTTTGTACTGTTACAATACTTAAAATATTTGGTTGATACAATGCGTAAAAATAATATTGTTTGGGGTGTAGGACGAGGTAGTAGTGTAGCAAGCTTTGTATTGTTCCTAATAGGGATACACCGTATAAATAGTTTGTACTACGATTTATCAATCGATGAGTTTTTAAAATAAGGAAATATTATGGCTAATTATAGAACAGCAATGGGTAAAAATGTTGACATGGCAGCATTAACTGCGAAGAATGAAAAAACAAGAGCAGTAGGAAATATGAAGGTGAACGCACGTGGCGATACTATTGATGCACAGGGACGTATTATACGTACTGCAACAGCAAAAGTAAATGATTCCTACAATCAAACTGTAGGTAATCGTTCAGCACAACCTGTACGAAATAAACCAAAATCATCAGTATCATCTAAACCCAAAATTGATTTATCACAACTCAATGAAATTGAGCGTGAATTAGAAGAATCTTTTGAAGATGATTTAGAAGTTGAACAAATTAAAGCACAGGAACTTAAAAAGAAATGAACCAATACAGCAAACCAGCATTTAGCCCAACAAAAGTAGATAAGCTTACGTTCTTCAAGGATCATATCATAGTAAGTGATATGCATTTTGATGAACGTGTAACCTCAGGTGGTATTATCTTAATGGACGATGACAAAAAGAGTTCTGGTATTCGCCCACGTTGGGCAAAGATTTATGGTTTGGGTCCAGAACAAGATGACCCTCAATTAGAAGTTGGGAAATATATTCTCATTAGTCACGGACGTTGGACACGTGGCATCACCGTTGAGACACCTTCGGGTAAACAAACATTGCGTAAAGTTGATCCTAGTGATATACTACTAGTATCGGATGAGCCGATGTATGATGAAACAATGGGTGATAAGGTATATTAATGAAAAATTGGTTTAGACAAAAATTACACAATTTTATATTCCCGCAAGATATAAATGAAGTTACAGAAGCAAGAACTCCTAGAAGAGGTTCTCTGATTAGTAGAGGGTCAACGCTTGACAGCAGGGGTATGAGTTTTACTATTCATATGGCTAGTGGAGGATATGTATTAGAATATTCTGCGTATGATGACAAGACTGATAGACATAATCACAACTTACATATTATCCCTTCTGATCAGGACATGGGTCAAGGTATCGCACATATTATCACACTGGAACTTTTGCGTAAATGATAAATAAGAGTGTAGTTCACGGAACGGGAATTCCCAACTACTCTAATGCTATGGAGAGCAATCAGCATGATTATTTATTCAAAATTAAATCCACCGACGGGTTTCTATGTATACGCATATCTAAGAGAAAACGGCACGCCTTACTATATTGGAAAGGGGTCTAATCAACGTGCTTGGCGGAAAAGAAAATGCGAAATTCGTCCTCCAAAAAACAAAGATAGAATTATGATATTAGAATCAAACTTAACAGACATTGGTGCATTGGCGCTTGAGCGTAGAATGATACGATGGTGGGGACGGAAAGATTTAAGTACCGGAATATTGCACAATAGAACTGATGGCGGAGACGGAGCATCAGGGCAGATTCAGTCAATTGAAACTAGGATTAAACGAAGTCAAACAATGTTGAATCGGGTGCGTACATTAGAACATAGCCTAAACATAAGTTTAGGTAAAAAAGGAATCCCTCAATCAGTTGAATCTAATTTGAAACGCAGTATAACCCAAAAAGGTCAAAAAAGAGACCCGAAAGCTACTCTTAAAATGAGTATTAGTCAAACTGGTAAAAACAAATTACCACATATAAGACTAACATGCCCCTATTGTTTAAAAGAAGGTGGTGCATCAGGGATGAAACATTATCATTTTGAAAAGTGTAAATTTAAGGAAAATAAATGAAGAATACATTATGGGTTGAGGCCTACAGACCACAAACAGTAGCAGACTATGTGTTTGTAGATGAACGACAAAAAAATCAAGTACATGGTTGGGTTAAAGATGGCTCTATCCCGCATCTATTACTATCAGGTGATCCGGGTACTGGCAAGACAACTCTTGCTAAAGTATTGATCCATGAACTTGATGTTAGTGAATATGATGTATTGGAAATCAATGCAAGTCGTGAGAACAGCGTAGATGTTGTACGTAACAAGATTGTTAATTTTGTACAAACAATGCCATTTGGTAACTTCAAAGTTGTATTACTAGATGAAGCAGATTATTTGACACCAGCTGGGCAAGCGGCATTGCGTAACGATATGGAAGCATATCATATGACTGCACGATTTATATTAACTTGTAACTATCAGCATAGAATTATCCCTGCATTGAAGTCACGATGCCATGAGTTTCACATTACAAAAACAGATAAAACAGAGTTCACTGCGAGAGCGGCAACTGTGTTAGTAAGTGAGAACATTGTATTTGATTTAGATGATTTAGATAGTTATGTACGTGCTACATATCCAGACTTGCGTAAATGTTTGAATCAACTACAAGTTAATAGCAGTACAGGTAAGTTATTGTCATCACAAACTCAAAGTAGTGGTGAAGATGAATTGCTTGTAGAAGCAACTAATTTGTTTAAAGCAGGTAAAATCCTTGAAGGTAGACAACAGTTATTACAATATATTGCATTGTATCCCACACGTATTGAAGATACATATGCATGGATGTATCAGAATTTGGACTTATGGGGTAAGTCCAATGAACAACGTGATGCAAGTATCATTATCATTAGAAACGGATTAGCAAACTTAAGTATGGTGGGGATTCCAGAAATTAGTTTGGCAGCGACATTAGTAGAACTAACATCTTAAAGGAGAAATAGATGATTAAAAATATATCGATAGGGCTAATGATTAGTTTTACACTAGGTAATGCTATAGCTCAAGATGCACCGACAACATTGTTGAGCGCCGGAACTATAAGCCCTTACCAAGCTCAACGTAATGGTCTATACATGGCTGCGGATTTTCTTGCTGTAGTTCCTGCAAACACAAGATTTAAACTAAGCACACAGCCTTGGATGGATACTTCAAACAACACCGTTGTTATTTCAAAAATGCCATTTGTGAGTGGCACTAAGTATGCCAAAGATTATGCAAAAGAAGGCAGTGTGTTTGCTGTAACAGTTGATGATAAGTATCGTTATTTTGTAGGCAATGGATTGCCAAACACTGCAATGGGCGACTTTCCGGTACAACCTGGTACCCCTGCTTACAAATATTATAGTGTTGCTCCAGGCGGACATGATTTTAGAACAGGCTTTCCTGGTTCAGACTATTCAAGTGCCGCGGCTATTGGTATCAGTCCTTATGTTTTAAATATACAACTACCTAAATATCCTAAGGTGAGTGCTAAACCAAATCCCATTGCCGCGTTGCCAATTGGTGTAACACTCACAGGCACAGTGTGGCATGCTGAGATTGCTAACGCTAGTAATGTAGCTTGGTATCCACCAGCTTCGATCTTACCAGTTGACCAATGCTGGGGTCATCCTTATGCTCAACAATATCACTTGCATGGTTACTCATGGAAATGTTTCCCCAATCAAGGAACAGAAGGACATTCACCTCTGTTTGGTTACGCATTAGATGGATTTGGTATCTATGGTCCTAGAGGTGATGATAGCAAAATGGTAACTAATGACCAACTAGATGAATGTCATGGACATACTCATCCAGTAATGTGGGACGGCAAAATGCAGAACATCTATCACTATCACTTGAACCGTGAATTTCCATACGCTGTTGGTTGTTTTAGAGGTGAAGTCAACTATGACCAAGCATTAGGGTCGGCTGATCTGAGAGCGCACAACAAGCCTCACGGTACACCGGGCAAGCCACATAACCCACATGACCATAAGAACCACATGATGCCAAATATTATTATTATTCCAAGGGTACCGTTTCAATGAGATATTTATTAATTACATTCATGAGAAAGCCCAATGGGCAAATTGATGAGCAAGTTGCAGTATCTAAAAAAGTCAAAGCCAGTGACTTTCAAACCTGCAATGTTATTTTAGATTATGCTAAGAAAAAAGTAGATAAATGTGTAATTGAAGGTAAGGCATTAGATAGAGATTGGGTTAAGATGCATGAATATTATGTAAAGATTTATCCTAATCTAATTGCACAACTTGAAAAAGAAGCAACTATTACTGAAAAGACAAATGGGGCCTAAGCCCCATTTTTAACTATACAAGTTAAGTACATGCTCAATTATTTTATGTCGTTGAACATCTTTAAGTTCAAATTTACATAATTGCAATCCCGGAATCACCCCCTTCCTCAATCGATTTTGTAAATCTAATAGCCCATTGTCGGCTGTTTTACGATCGGCTTGTTCAATATCGCCAGTAATTACAATCTTACTACCGACGCCGATTCTGGTCATTATCATTTTGAGTTGACCCGGGGTTGCATTTTGTGCCTCGTCTAATACTACCCAACTATGTTTGAAATTTCGTCCTCGACAAAATGCTAGAGGTGCAATTTCCACTATCTGTTCTTCTAGCATGTGGGCTATTTCTTTGGTTGTATAGTATTCACGCAGAACGTCTAATAACGGTCTAGTCCATGGTTCCATCTTTTGATTGATATCCCCTGGTAAGAAACCGTGCTTTTCGTCATCAACACCTACTGCTGGCCTAGATAATATAATTCTATCACATTCACCATTACGCATAGCTTTAATTGCCGCAAGCATAGCTAAGTAAGTTTTACCAGTACCCGCAGGACCTGTGACTACGACAATATCTGTCTGCTCATCCAGTAGTGCGAGGATATAATTTTCTTGGTTAACTGACTTAGGGATAAGTTGAACGGGTTTTTTATTTACCCGCATATCCTTTTGTGCTTGTGCGAAATCTATCGTTTTTGATTCATGTGTATAAAAAGTTTGATTATCTTGTTTTTTGTTGTGTGAAAACCGTGTGTCTTGTGTACGTAATGCGCTAGTTTTTCTTTTGCTCAAGTTAATTCTCCTTTGTAGAGCGTGAGTTCTCATAACACTCAAGTTTATTTAAGGTCAATATATACCAACATAGTAGCATACTTATTGAGTAATACCCTAGCATAAATATTAGGCTACGGTATGAAATATTGTTATTTGATGTATTCAAACTACAAAAGATAAATATATATATGAAAACCGCAGACGAATTTTTTGACAATGTTGATTATGTAAGCATAATTGACACCGTAAAAGGTATATTTACCAGCGACGGATCAATGGCTGTATTACTAGACTACGAGCGAGTACTAGATGAAGCCGACTTATATGCATTTAAGAACTGGGAATTGGGTGAATTAGTCCAAGGTCCTGATGTTAAACGCTATACAGTAGCATGTATATTCATGTATCCATACAAACTAATGCCAGACCCACGTGGTGCAAAACGTTTAGCTAGTGTGGGATGCAAAATTAAGTTTAAAAAGACAAAAATTAAAGTACCTGTAGCAGTAGAAAATCCAGATGATTACATTCCCGGTACACGTTATCCTAAAACAGCTATGCGTGAAGTATGGCTAATATACATTGAAATGCCTAAAGAACTAATGGATGATATCCGTGAAGGTTCTATTGACTTAGCTGGTCAAAATATTGATTTGAATGAGTTAGATGACGCATATGATGACGATTTAGATAAAGAAGATACCGGTGAAGAAGACGACCAAGAACAAGATGTGATGGATCAAACTGGCACAGCAAATCCGGGCATGGGATTGCCACCACTACCGCAAATGTAATATTATGAATAAAACTATATTAAATGAAGGTTTAGAATATCACGACTTAGTAGGTCAAATGTTGCCTATAGTAAGCGTTGATGAATATGCGGCCCATATGGGTGAAGATAGTGAAATTGTTACATTAGCTTTTACTGTTAAAAGTGAAGCGGCTGGTAATGATTTAGTTGATTGGTTCGAACGTGGATATGACTGGGTACTTGATGCACAAGTAAGTGAAGGTGAAGTAAAGCCTGGACAATACTTAGTGTTTGTTGAAATGAATCGTAGAACTAGTGTACCTAAACGTATTATAGAATTAATAGATGATTTAGAAACATTAACTGATTTACCAGTTAAAGACTGGACTATTATAGTTGATGAAGAAGAACATTCACCTGAAGAAGATATATTAAAACAAGTTATTACTATCAGTCCGCATGATTATCGTGAGGAAGTAGAAGTCGAAGAAGAAGAAATTAATGAAATGCGTGAACGTGCTGGGTTAGAAGTTAAGCCTATTCATGCTGAAAAACAAGATGCTGATATCAAAGCATTTAAAGCAATGGCAGGACTATAATGGCAACGATATTACCTAAAAAAGCAGGATTTGAACAACCAATGGCATTAGATGATGACCATCATGAAATGCTAGCGGCTGATCCGTCAATACAACAATTCCCACAAGGGAGTTCATTTGGAGGTACAAATGCAGTCAACACATCATTCGGCGGGTCTTCAGCATATGGCTCTACGCCAGCAGGAGGCTTCGGCAACTCCGGTGGTTTTGGTTCATCAGCATCAACGGGCTTTGGTGGAAGTTCAGGATTTGGAGCGTCAACGTCTGGATTTGGTAGCACACAAAACGTCAATCAATCAAACAGCAATCAACCAGTACTCACAGGAGCCGCACCAACAAATGCCGCAAGTGGAGCAGATGTATTAGTAGCTAATGACAATACAGATTGGATCAACAAAAAATGGCGTCCAGTTATGGGTTGGATCTATATGCTAACTTGTACTATGGACTTTGTTGCTGTCTCTTATACACATCTCCGAGCCCACGAGACAGGCAGAAATCTCGTATGCCGTCTTCTGCTTGAAAA
>ENA-OSIY01000745-OSIY01000745.1-marine-metagenome-genome-assembly--contig:-NODE-745-length-17935-cov-10.884534_pt1 | contig 17935 bp, 33 predicted proteins | sample MGYA00237884_ERZ534233 | MGnify/ENA primary metagenome ERZ534233 (study PRJEB26412, sample SAMN06343840) | marine metagenome | isolation source: estuarine water | place: USA: Columbia River Estuary... | reverse complement strand
CCAACTAACAGGGATTTTATATGTTTTCATACGGATTACTCACTACACTGAGTTAAATTACTCTTTGAATTCTACTGTTTGTCAATATCGAAACTTGGGTCATCAACTTAACTTAATTTTTATATCTCGGACAAATCTGTTACGTTCCTTAAATTCTTCAGCTGCTGTTTTAAGAGCAGCCAGTGATTGGCTCGTCAAGTACCGCCGCTGGATTTCTGTCGAATTTTCACGGTTAATCTCATCCACCAAAAATTCTACTTGAAATTTGATTGTTTCCATAGTGTTAATAGAATACCGTGGATTGTATAAAAAGTCAACGAGAATCAGTCAACTTTCTTAAATATAGTATCCTCAATGTATTCAGAGTTTTTACACGGTAAAGACAAAAACTTAGTGTCGTTCTCTCTAAACAGTGTAGCGTTCCGTTTTACATCATTCCAACCAAAAATTGACCAATACTCGTTAGTCAACTTATTCCTAACCACCATTAACTTTTCTGTCTTATTCATAAGGAAGCTCAGTATAGCAAACCGACGCATTCTTCCCGAACATCTTCTTGGCCACCACCTCGGCCAAATTGTGAGAAGCAGCCCGAATCATCATTCGTTCGATTCCCTTTCCGTCATAAACAATGTATGATTTCATAATTAAGATAATAGCAGCTTTTTATTCGTTGTCAACTATTCTTTAACCACTTCAACACCTTGCCAGAAATCAGGGGTCACACAGCTAACTGAACCGTCGGCAAATTGAATCTCACGCGAATCAGGCGGATTAAGTCCGTAACAAATATCAATGTCAAGTTCTTCCCCGGCATTAAACGTCTCCGACGAACGTATCAAACTCCTGTCGCACCCGGCCCAAAGAGTCGTAAAAATCTCAAGGGTCATTTCTTTCTTGAATTTAATAATCATAATTAAGATATTAGCAGGGTTTTATTCGTTGTCAATCTTTTCCACGCCACATCTTAAACATATCGTAAATAAAATCAGCCCAAAGACAAGCCATGAGAAAGCTAAAAATAAGTGCCGTGACGAGAAGTAGGTCGTTCATAGTGTTAAGAGTATAGATTGTTTTTATAAAATGTCAAGCCTTCGGTTCATAAGTTATTCGTTTTTAGTTCCGAAAACTGCCCAACCACCATCCGAACTGGGATGGAAATTGGGATTTAGTGTCATTGCCTCACGCATGACAGCAACCACAACTTCATCGTATGGCTTCCGAGCGGTCTTGCAAAACTCAAAGTCTTGAGACGACTTGGTGAGGTGAAAGGTTTCGTGAGCATCATCATTTTCACCGTTAAACGTAATAACTCTCTCAGTCAACTTTGCGACAGTGTCGGAATCTCCTGCGCCGTTGACAATGGAAATGTCGGTGTTCTGAATCGTCTTCATCGTGAATCCAAGCAGTTTCTTCCACTGTTCATCGGTGAAGCCGGTGTGTTTCCAATATTGTGTATAACCCAAAATAATTCTTTCTCTTAGATGTTTTAACTGTTTCGACTTCCAATAGATTAACCGACATTTTATAAAATGTCAACGGTTTAATTAGTGCCGTAATGAGCAAAGTCGGAATACATGCGATCGTAACGGGAAGCAACTTCCTTCCACGTCAAATCAACCCGAACATTCGGAGTCTGATGAAATTGTCCAGTGTAGTAATAAAACACATTCACAACGTCATCGTATTTCTGTTGAAGTCTATCAAGATCCATCTTTATAGCGTCCAAGCTAGGAGTGAGATAAGCGGTTCCGTAGTTGAGGTTATGCCATTCCGCGAAGGAAGCGTAGTTAGTGACGTTGTTCATTGTGTTAATAGAATACTCCAAGTTTTATAAAATGTCAAGCCTTCAATTTATAAATCCCCTTCACCATTCTACGGATACGTTCTCTGTCAATGATAGCCAACTTGTCGGCGAGGGCCTTGATAGCCTTCAGTTCTGCCTGACCACTCTGCCACACCCGATTGTCGTCAGACATTTCGTGATGGAGGTCGTGAGCTTTCACCATCGCGGCGAGATGTTCCCAACTGGAATCAAACTCCACGACCTTTTCTGACTTAGCGGTAAAGAAATCCGGATGGAACGTCTTCTTGAGGGTATGGAGGAACGTGAAGGTCTGATACTCATGGCGAAACTCAAACATCACGTCTTTGTATTGAGGAGTCTTGTCACCACCATCTTCCTTGTTCGCCACCGGTTCAGAGAACGCGAGGAACTTGAGAAACGCAACCGTTCCAATCGAACCGAAGTGGGGAATCCGAACGGTGATTCTGAATTTTTCGTTGGTGAAGGTGCTCATTGTGTTAATAGAATACTCCAAGTTTTATAAAATGTCAAGCCTTTCTGAAATTTAACCGCCGGAATCAGTAGGAATCAGAATGGCTGGAACGAAGAACAGTCAAAACCTTCGCGAACCTTTTAGGAACGTGACCACGACGAGAAGAACAACGTGAATGATTCGCGATTTGGTCGTAACTCCGTCCGTCATTCGGACACCGATACATCGTATAGACACGTTTTCCGTTGTTTGTCAACGCATTACGAAACAGACGGTAAGCGAGTTGTCCTTGAACGTCGTTCTTGAAGACCGCCAAGGTCGCCGACGTTTTCGTCTTACTCTTCCGTCTCACAGAGAGACTTCCATCTCCATTGTCGAAGTAGATAGCGGCGGTGGTTTCGTGATAAATTGCTTTGTTCATAGTGTTAATAGAATACTCCAAGTTTTATAAAATGTCAAGCCTTTTCAATTTCCTCAACAATGGTCTGCATAATACCAATCATCTCTCTAGCGGTAGGATTTCCCAATAAACCCAACGTGATTTCATCAAGTTCATCGTCATCGAGCTTGAGTGAATCCAAGAAAGTATTAAGAATCTCTTCCATCTCAAACCACAAATCTTCGTTATCGGTGGCGACAAACTCTTCATTGACCTTCTCCATCCGATTGAGAACATTCTCGGCAGATTTAAGTGTCAACAATCCGTTATCCAACAGTCGGGCGATTATGTTTTTCATTTGGTTTGATTAGTCTTCAATGATTTTATCGACTTCTGTTCTATATTCCTCACAGGACTCACTACCGAAATCCTCCAAGGCATCAATTAGGGTTTCTGTTAGTTGTAGTAATTCTACTAGTTTTTCTTTGTCTGTTTTCATTTGGTTTTTCTTTGGTTTTTCATGTAGAGAAAGTATATAGTAATTTTATAAAAAGTCAACCACTATCGGTATTATTTACCATTTAACTACATACTTAAATTTATAGAAAGTTAACCACCAATTATCTTAAATTATTTCAATTTAAGGCTTGTGTTTTTATAAAATCCATAGTATTCTGTACCCGTAATGAGACAGGCCGACCGCGAGGCGCCGAGGATAGGGGACCGGAGAGAGCGATCATCCCTTTATCGTTATTTATCCTCGGTTACACCACACGTTATTTCTTGACTTTTTATAAAAGGCGTGATATCCTCTTAACACCATATGAACTACTACGATGACAACTTCGGTAACTGGTCTGATACCAACGACACAGACACTCTCGACTTCTACCGTGAAGTACAGAAGAATAGCGTCACCAAAGTTTGCCGAAACTGTGAACGCACCGTCCGCATCCTCCCTCAATACGCCATCTGCAACTCCTGCGCTGATGCCGCTGAAAAAGGCGTGGAATACTAACCTAACCAATCCCTCCGTAAATACTTAATCACCAACTACTTAAATTATTTCAATTTAAGGCTTGTGTTTTTATAAAATCCATAGTATTCTGTACCCGTAATGAACGACGGCGGCAGTCGATAACTGCCAGTGAGGCGATCAAACGCCAACGATTGGGGGACCGGAGAGAGCGCACATCCCTTTATCGGTAAAGGGAAAATAAACCAAAATTGTTCTTGTGTTTTTATAAAATCCATAGTATTCTGTACCCGTAATGAAAACCACTCAAGTCCAGATCCGAAACTTCCTCAAGAAACAACTCGCCACCAATCAGGCGTGGGCCCTTCGCGCTCTCGTCCGCGTTCACGAATTCCAGACCGCCGATGAGCAGGCCGCTGGTGTCACCCGTGAGAATAATTCCGTCGGCTTCAGCGGCGTTGATGCGGAGTTCCTGACCAGTCTCACCCGTCAGTATCTCACCCGTGGTAGCCTCAGTCCGAAACAGATGTCCTTCGTCTTTAAGAAGATGCCTCGTTATTGGGGCCAGATAAAGGGGCTCGTGGCCGCTGATAAGTTGGCGACCTTGGTTCTGGCCGATCTCACAGCCTCGGCGTCTCCTGCGGTCAACCCGGCTGCGTCTTAAATTGTTGTAAATAAGGCTCGACTTTCTATAAAATTTAGTCTAATATAATCACCTATGGAAATACTTGGAATTGACACAAACGCAAAGACGGTTAAAGGTTCAAAATTCGGATACATTACGGGAATCTCGTATCTCGCACCATCGGATGAATCCGGCGTTGCAAATACTTGTGCTGACGCTACTTCCGGCTGTCGGGCCGCGTGCCTCTTTACCGCTGGTCGCGGTGCGATGAGCAACGTGAAGTCCGCTCGAGTGAATAAGACGTTGGCCTTTTTCAGGAATAAGAACGTCTGGATGAAGCAATTGGCCGTTGAAGTCTCTAAATTGGTTAAGAAGGCCGCTAAGGAGAATAAGGTGCCGTGTGTTCGTCTTAATGGAACCAGCGACCTTCCCTGGGAACGGGTCAAGATTGACGACAAGAATATCATGGAACACTTCCCGAGTGTTCAGTTTTACGATTACACAAAGTCCTTCGCTCGGATTATGGATTTCCTGGCTGGCAATCTTCCGCCTAACTACCATCTTACTTTCAGCCGGAGCGAGACGAATGAAATTCAGGTTGAAACCGTATTGAAGGCTGGTGGCAATGTCGCAGTCGTGTTCCGCGGTGAATTGCCCGAGACTTACAAAGGGATTAAGGTTATTAACGGCGACGAAAGCGATCTCCGATTCATCGACGCTAAGAATGTCGTCGTCGGCCTTGTCGAAAAGGGGCGGGCGAAGAAAGACGAATCGGGGTTTGTGGTAGAACCTAAGTAATCCGTTACCGATATAGTGGCCGATGGACAAGGGGTCCATCGGCTTCCGTCTGGGGGTACCCCCTGTTGACAGGTAACAAAGTATAAAATCTGGCGTTATCGATATCGGGGATGTTCAGTGCGACGGCCACAGCGTTATCGATATCGTAGATGTTCAGTGCGACGGCCACAGCGTTATCGATATCGGGGATAGTGGCCGGGGGTACCCCCTCTTACAATTTGACATAATGATGGAAGTCATATATACTTATGAGTGAAAGGTATATGGTGTATGAAAATTAAATTTAATAAAGACACTGAAGTTAATATTGTGGATAAACACGATGAAGTGTATAGCCGTAATTATACTAGGGGGTATATAATTGATATTGATGTTATGCATAATAACGGCAGTTTCAACAATCTCGTATTGAATAACGGCGAGGTTTTAATTGACATTCCAAGAAACAACATTACCATCATTAAATAATTATGTACGATCTAAGTGGAAACAATACGTCTCAACAAAAACAACAAGGTGTCACTCTTAAACAAACCACCGAAGTAGTTTGTGAAGAATGTAAGTCAATTACTTTTACCGAAACTTTTCTTCTCAGGAAGGTCTCCCGTATCCTCACGGGTCAACCAAAGGATACTTATGTTCCAATCCCATTGTTCATGTGCACCAGTTGTGGACACGTTAATGATGAGTTCTATCCTAACGAATTGAAGTTGGAACAAAAACCGGCACCGGCCCTTATGGCCCTTATATCCTAAAAGGGTCTGGGGGTACCTCCCAGTAAAATTAGATTTGACATTTTATAAATCCGTGGTAAAGTTTATCTAACATGACAACTAAAGTTACACTTACAACCGACGAAGCAATTCAATTGATTACTCCTATCATAACGGACTCACTTGGATTGGATTTTCCGAATCAACTGGATATTAAGATTGCAGATCCGTGTAATTCAGAACCTCGTCTAATTTCTAACGCAGAACTTCTAGCGTCTAAGAAAATTTTATTGATCAAATTGGTCAGGCAAGTGGCGGAGGATCTTCAGAACGGTAAGCTTCGGTATCAATTGGCGCCCACCGGACAACCTAAAGTTAATATGTATTTGGCATTGGGTGATGCAAAACAATTCGTTGAAACCTTTTTCAAAGATTAAGAGCAACTGGTTGACTTTTAATAAAAGATAAGATATAGTTAATTCAGTTCGGTTAAACAATAAAAATAAAAATGGTTACTGTTCATTCACTCCGTCAGGCTGGTCACAAGGTTCGGGTCAACCACCAGCGACGTTACTTCGATCCCGTCAATAAGCGTTGGTCGTTTCTAACCGAATACGATCGGACCATGTCCGCTCTTCCTAACTACGTTTCAGTTGATGCTGCCGGCGGCGTAACGCTTGTTCAGGTTACTCCAAAGGGTAGCATTGTTACCTTTGATGCGGTTGCAGAGTGTTCCAAGAAGGATGCTTACAATCGCAAACGAGGGGTGGCAATCGCACTAGGACGGATTAAGACACAGACCGATACTCAGGGGATTACCCTTTAAGTAGGGAATGATTTGAATGTGTAGGGAATAAACATTCAAATGGTGGAGGCAGGTTTTTACGTTCTCCCATAAAAACGTGATGGTAGACGCTAAAGCTAAACCAAAGAGACTTCAATCAGTAACATGGTTGAAGTCTTTTCTTTATTCTATAGAAATTGATATGGAGATATTTGCACGAAAAGAAACCAACCACACTATAATATATCAACCATCTTTATATTACATCGTGGTCGATTGATATCAATCAAATGGTGGATCTGCGGGGATTTGAACCCCGAATGATGGGTTCGAAGCCCAGCGTGATATCCAGTTTCACCACAAATCCTTGAAGAAGGTGATAGGTTGCAGTTTTTGTTCGCGACTCTGTTCTACACTTAACGGGTCAACCAGTATACCAGTAGAATCCGTCAAAGGGAGCATTTGTACATTCCATTCAGATGCAAATAATCATTTCCCAAACTCTCTGAATTTTGTTGGCGTTTTATACCCCACCAACGGGGAAATTTATTTATGGTAGTCATGCTCGGACTTGAACCGAGACTCGGCACCAATCTAGTGCTCCTAGTTTATAAAACTAGCGATGCTAACATTACATCACATGACCATTCTTACAACCAACTTTAAATATCTTAACCCATCCTCCCCGAAAAGTCAATCATCTTTTGAATTATCTTTTGGAAGAAATGGCCAGAAGGCAATCAAAACTGCAAAAAACATCAACACAAATGGAACAAATTCATAGAAAAAGAAACGTTCAATATTCACAAAATACCTCCCGTTATACCTCATGTTGATTCTTTGTCAACTCATCCCAATCATCTTCCAATTCAGGATTGGAATCCAAATCAATTATATCAATTGTTACATCCTTACTATCTGACATTACCGATTGAATGCAGCCTTGATACACCAGTATGTTAATCTTATTCTTCATATTAAATTATTACATTAGCCTTCTTCAATTTTCGTTTCAACATTGTTGAATCCGTAAGTTTATCCCACTTGCCGTCGGCGTCGACTCCTAAAATCTTACGAATGGCCAACAGAGAATCATAGTTAATAAAACTCTTATACAGCTTACTGTTAGGCATTCCATCCAAAACAGTAATCAAAGATTTAATCTTCTCAAGACCCTCAAGACCCTCAATAATTTCTGTCTGACTCATTCGCTGTAAGTTAATCATGTATCTACTATATCAACTTTTTATAAAATGTCAACCACAAACTAATTTTGGTGGAGCCTGAGGGGATCGAACCCTCGACCTACAGCTTGCAAAGCTGTCGCTCTACCAACTGAGCTAAGACCCCATTAAATATACTGCTGAGCCAATGGAGGGGATTGAACCCCCGACAGATGCTTTACAAAAGCATTACTCTACCACTGAGTTACATTGGCATCTAACTAAATTGGTGGGAGTAGAAGGACTCGAACCTTCGAAGGCGTAAGCCAGAAGATTTACAGTCTTCCGTAATTGCCACTATACGATACTCCCAATAAAATGGTGCCAATGGTCGGACTCGAACCGACACGACATTTTACTGTCCCAAGATTTTAAGTCTCGTGCGGCTGCCATTACGCCACATTGGCTTTCAAATAACTACTACTAAAATTGGTTGGCTCTGTCGGACTCGAACCGGCAACCAAGGCGTTATGAGCACCCTGCTCTAACCATTGAGCTAAGAGCCAATTTCTATCATTCCTAACCGAACATCTTCAATATACTATGAAGATGATAAAAAGTCAATTGTTATCGTGACTCTTTTAGATTACAACTGAAATCTTCTTCAACTTGCGTTTGAAGAATGTTTTGTCGGAGATAACGGCCCAGTCGTTTCGGGGACGTTCGAGCAGATGTCGAATAGCGTGCAATGCATCGTAGTTCGCGAGACTGTTGCCTTTTGTATTACACTCATCCAACACATCTAGAATTGCGTGGATTTTTTCTACTATCTTAGTGGGATGTTCTTTCATGTAGGATAAGTCTATCACTTTTTATATAAATGTCAACTACTAACTGAAATGGTTGTCTATGAAGATGATAAAAAGTCAATCGTTACCGTGACTCGTTTTAATGCTCCAGAACTAGGATTTGAACCTAGAACATCGAAATTAACAGTTTCGCGCTCTACCGTTGAGCTATTCTGGAATTTTGACTAACACTAACTAGATTAAAGTGGTGCGTTCGGAGGTAGTTGCAACCTCACCAAGTTCGGTTAAAAGCCGAGTGCTGGTCTACTGTAGCTTCGAACGCATGTTGGTAGCGGGTAGCCGAATTTCACGACTTCCTTCACGTTATGAGCGTGATGTGCTAATTTTACACTCACCCGCAGTCATTCAAAAAGTGGAGCGAAACCAAGGATTTACACCTCGCCCTTCAACCTGGTCGGTTAATATGCTCGTCTTGAACACCAGTTTCGCATTAACTAAAATTGTGATGAAACTTGCACTTTTTAATTCACAGTCTCATTCCTTCACCTCACCGAATGTTTCAGAACAGTGTCGTCTGTCACTACTCAGATAACTATACACCATCTTTTCATACCGTCAACTAAAATGTGGAGCGAGATATGGGAATCGAACCCATGCGCCAAGTTTGGAAAACTCGAAGGCTACCATTACATCAATCTCGCATTTGGTGCTTCCGATAGGACTTGAACCTATAACATCAGAGGTAGAAGCTCTGCGCTCTATCCAGTTGAGCTACGGAAGCATTCAAAGAACAACACCAATATATAGTAACATTCAACCAAAGTCAATCGCCTTTCAATCTCACCCATTAAATTTCCGATTGCATACCGTAGCATGCATGCCCCAATACTTAGGACCATCGTCAACGCCTAACTCCTTCTTAATCCCATCAGCAAACGCACACTTCACCGGAATCCATACGTTCACCGCACTAACATACGCATCCTCTGGAAACACCTCAAACTCCACAACCTTACCAATATACTTCCTAGCCTTAGACCAGTTCACCTTATGAAGCTTAGGATTGATTACAGTCACATGCGCACCATGCGTAGGTAATTGAAACCTCTGACAATTATAGAAATGTTCAGTAACCAACCAATGATAGTATCGAATCAGGTCCAAATCAGTGATGATCCGGACTCCGTCGATGACCTGAATGGTTCCCGAACACTTGAACATGTCCCAATTTACCACCGTTTTATAAGAAGTCAACCTCCATCTACCACATTTTACCCTTTCCTCACCCAATTCTAACCCTTTTACCACGTTACGGACAGGGCCAGGGATGGCCAGGAACCGCTTATAGACCCATCTCCGACCTCAGACCTGGTTGGAACACCCTAAGTCAACCCTGACCAATCCTATTTTAATTGAAATAACTGGTTGACTTTCTATAAAAGTGGGGTATACTAGAAGAGTGACTGGGGATGCGCAAATCACGTTAACGATACAGAAAGTAAAGTAAAGGAAACCGCACTTTGGGTGCGGTTCAATAACTCAGAGTTCAATCCATTCAGGTTCGTCAACCGACTCGATTGGTTCCACATCGATGATGAGCCAGTTCAGCTTGTCCATCATGGGGATATTGTCCTTAACCAGCTTGGTAACAGGAACGTGATTAGGTTTGAATGTATAGACGATCTTAATCATATGTTTTATTTTTATGGTTTAACCGACGGAAAGTTTCACAAGGTTCATCATCGGATGATACGTGATATCTCGCTTACAATAACTACTATCCCCATCCCGTTCAACGATGTAAATCTTCGAGTCAAATGTCACAAGTAGATAATCAAACATCGTCTTACCCTTCGTAAACAACAACTCAATAATGGTATCCTTAATCTTCGCACCATCCGTCAATTCAATAACCGGATTCACAGTCTTCACGTCATACGTCTTAACCCAATCAAAGTAATTTTTATACTTAACCGGAAGAATTTTCGCAACAATAGCCATAGGTTTTATTTTTATACCACGTTCTCTTACCGATACAAGTTAATTCCACTCTTCAAATCGTTATCATTCAAACTAGACAAGTTATCCAACCGACACTGCACCTTCTCACAAGCACGTTCCTCAATCGTTCCACTACTGAACACAATCTTTTGAAGACATTTGGTTTTGCCACCCTGACGGGCAATACGTCCCAAAGCCTGTAAGAGATTGATTGCGCTAAACGACGGCACCAACATCGAATGACGGGGATACTTACCATTCAAGTCATGGAGGTTCACTCCGGAACTTCCAGCCGCCAGATTCACTAACATGATACGTTTAACATCAGAGTTGAAATCATCAATATCAGCCTGACGGGCCTTATCAGATTGACCACCGACAATCTTAGCAATCGTATTACCCAACTTCTTATTCGACTTCAACCTCTTCTCCAGCGATTCAATACTGTCAGTGAAGTTAAGAAAGACAACCGGCGAAATACCTTCCTCGTAAAGATCCTCAACCGCCTCCACAAACGTAGGAATTTTAAGCAGTTCAGTCTTCCGACGAGCTTCCATCATAATAGCGAAAACGTGAGCACTATAGTTTGCCGACCGTTCCTCAAGCCTATTCAACTCTTCCTGCATCATCTCATAGACCTTATTAATCTTAGCCGTGTTGGCTCCCATATCAAAGGTTTCAGCAATAACGTGATTCTCAGGAAAGATACCATCGAACATCGAAACCGTCATTCGACTAGCAGACTTTTGAAGATTAAACAAATGTTGGTGAACACTCTGCATTCCCTGCTGAGCCTTTGTGGTTGACATATCAATCACCATACCACCGAACCGATTGAACTCCGCCCCTTTCATAGAACAGAACTTGGTGAAGTTGTAACCCGTGTGAAGGTTAGCGGTATAACCGAACGCCTTCATCTCAAGCGGATTCGTAGCCGCCGTCGCACTCATCATCAAAATCTTGTAACCCTTGTTCTTACACGCAACAAGAAAATCACTGTTGATAGAACTATATCCCTTACACTTGTGAACCTCATCAAGAATGATAAGACTGTTCTTAGGAAAATGAAGATTGATACCTTCCGACTCCCAATTTTTTTTATTATTAAACTTCTTCTTATTGTATGTCAACCACTCCGTATTGCCTCTGCACAACTTTTCGTAGTTAATAACCAACGCACCTTTAATACCAAAAGATTCCAAGACTCGCTTCCACGCCGGAATAACCACCTTCGGACAAACCACCACCACCGGAACATTCAACTCTTTAGCAATCGCACACGCCGAAAAAGTTTTACCCGTGCCGGTGTCGCTGAGGTCAACCGCGTAACCATTCAAATAAATGGAATCCAAAAGTTTCTTTGCATGTGGTCTTTGAGGTTCCAAGAGATGTGCTGTATCAGTCATGTATAAAGATAATACCGTAGTTTTATAAAAAGTCAATCTCTAAATTTAGTTAGTAACCACACCGTCTTCCGTCACATCGTCTTCCGGATAATACGTTCCTAGTTCCTCACGAATTATGATGCCTTCATCACTATCCCATTCCACATCAACAGTATAAACAATGTCACCATTCTTGATACTCTCAGTTCCTACAAAACTGCCACCCTCATCGGAAAACTTGTGTTCAAACGTCAGTGAGGGGAAGAGCTTACTTGCATTAAGGAAGAACTCGGTGGCAGGCGACCAAGCAGTATTATAGTAAATTGTAGCGGTCAGCACTCCAGTGGCTTCATCAACTTCAAGGTTCCACTCGCCGGAATCATATGCGCCCCACTTCGTTCCCCAGTTACGGAGGGACCAATCATACCAATTATTAGCACCATACAGAGAGTTCAATCGGTCAGATGTACATTGTGTAATTCCGACGGATGTAATCCCCAACTTCTTCTCTTCGTCAAGTACAGACTGTGATACAATTTTAGAGGGGGAAGTATAAGAGCGAAGTATACTAGGTAAAGGAACGACACCATCAAAGTTTAGATGATTGCCGTCCGTTCCCGTGTCAACCGCTGCGATGAACCGTTTAACCTCAGACTGATTACCGGTAAGGGTGAGGATGGTAGATGTATGATTAGGCATATTTTATTGAATCGTTACGTTTAATATATTAAACCAATTTTATAAAAAGTCAATCATTAATAATACGAAACGAGTAACCACGAAGTTTTGGATTCGCCTTAACATCGTTCTCGCACGGAGTAAACTCCCAACCACAAACTTCGTTGTTCTCATAGTCGGCGAGTTCCTGAAAAAGAGTGACAAGGATTGTCACGTTGGTATTTGGATTGCAAACCATAAACCCTACGTCTGCAGCATCATCGTAAATCCGTTGAAAAATGTTGAAGTTACCCAAGTCAGATGCATCCGTCACAAAGGAACGAGTTTCCTTATTGTGGGTGAACTTGTTGAGCGATACGGGCGAGTTAAGTCGAATTTTCATGTAGGACAATCCTATCAGACTTTTTATCGAAGTCAACCAGTTTTTCTAAAATAAGACTCCTTGGAACAGTGTTACCCATCCCAAGAAGGTTTCCCATGCTCCCCGACGTATCTCAGGCCGTGACCTGAGTAAGTTTCTTAAAAGCTGAAATATCCATTCGCTTGATAGTCAAACGATATTGTGCAAGCCCCGCCATATACTTCTTACCAACACCATGTTTAGCAGCAGTATACGTCTCATCAATTGGAATGAAAACGACCGTGCGTTCACCCTTGGTTTCCTTGCTAGGACGACCACGACCAACAATATTACCGTCAAGCAGAACTACCCGCTTCAGTGTGATCTTCGTCTTAGGACGACCAACTCCCCGCTTCACAAGCGTGGCAGTGGTGACAGTGGCGTTGTTAGGGTTTTCAGTGATTGTATCCATTTTATTTCTGTTTGTTTGTTTGTTTACCGTTTTTACTTTTTAAATCTGTCGCTAGAACCTTACCATTATCCGTAAGTGAATACATCGGATCGCCGTCGGCGTCATAATCAGACACTTCAATCAATCCCTCTTCAAGCAGATTACCAATGGCCCGACGAACTTCCTCCAGTTTAATCTCAGTGAGAATAGCCTCAGCCGTCTCACGATCAAGTTGGCTCTCGGCCATTATCATATTAATGGCATCCTTGTCATTAAGTAAGACATCTTCCGATTGATCGACTACAACCTTCTCCACGTCATCGGGATTCATCTTATTAACGTGATTCAATAGATCGTCAATACTACCGCGGAAAGGTTTGAACATATCTTTCTTATTCACACTTCACCTCCACGGCGAATGTATCATCCGGTTTATCAGTATTAGATGAAGTCGTTAGACAACTACACTTTCCACAATATGACTTGTTGTTCACAAAGTCCCAGCCATCAAACCATGCCTTCTTGTGGTCCTCAAAAACAGATTCATCACCACACTTAACACATTTACATTTAATCACAATATTATCCTTTAGTTTTAATTTTAATTAACACTTCTATCAGTTCAGTATTCCAGCTCGATTTTTCACGACGATTTTAGAATCGCCTCCAACAACCTTGTCAATTCGATATTTCTTGAACTTGGCACTATCATCCAAATCATATCCAATCACATATTCAGCATTCTTCTCAACCAATCCAACCATCCTCCAATGCGATTCTCCATTAGCATCCGGATATACAAACTCTGCAATTTCTTCATAATCTAGTTCCTTATCAATTTTACCCAACAGTATGGCGTGTTCGCCCGTGTTATTACGACCTTCTAACACCAACTGATCATTAGGACCAATATAAATGTCGTAATTATATTCCTCTGCATCACCGGCGTCAGCAATATAAATACCACCAATACCAGTCTTGAAATGTGCCACCAACTGAGCCGCCAAACACCTCATGCCGTTAGCCATGCGTGCCGGTGGGCGACTCCTCCCAAGATTGATACCGTTCACCACAGTCATGTCAGTAAGAAACGTCGTGAGATCAGCACCCATTCCCTCGAAGTATCCATCCATCTGACGATAAACAGCCAGAATAACCTTTGAATCCTTACCTGCATCGTGGACCCGTGTAATAGACCTAGTTCCCATATTTTTAGTTTTGTTGACTATCCGATTCTTTTCTCCAATCGGACTTTTTTCCGTCCGACTGTTCGCTGTTATTACTATACTTCGACTTCTTCTTACTGTCAAACTTTTTATACTTGTCGTGCTTACTATTCGACCGATACGATTTACCCATATTCTATCTTAAAAATTAAATCAGACGGGGAGGTTTAATCCCTCCCCGTCTTAATCAGTTCACAGACTGTTATTACGGTCAACCACACCCTGTGCAAACCCAAGGCGGTATTGCTCAACATACTCTACGCTGTAACCACACTCAGGATCGACCTCATCATATTCACTCCCGGTCTCGCCGGCGACATATCCATTATCATATCCACGTCCAGCCACATCATCATAATCCGACTCATCATCATAATCCGACTCACCATCGGCTTCCATCTCGCCATCATCCTCGTCGTAATCCGAAGTATAGGTATCGGTGAGCGGTTGGCGATCCGTCTGCTCACCCACAACTACATACTTGGAAGTGCGGAGCTTCTGACAATTACTGTCAAGCGGAACACTCACCACGTCCGCCGGGTCAATCTTCACAATCATCAACTTACCATCCGCCCCAGCCCAATCATTAGCATAGGAAAGACTGCCAGCGTGGAAACCGTTGGAACAACCAACATTAGCGTCATCACACACGTTGCGACGTGTCATCTCCAGAACGGCACCAACCGCGTTGCTGAACTTACCAGTGTGTTTATCCATGTAATCTGACCGCACTCCCTTGTAAGCAAGGAAACAACCATCAGGCGTCAACGGCATATTCTTGTGTTCAAGAAACTTGTAGAGTTCCTCGGTAGCCCGACGAGACGGATTGGCCAAGAGACGGTCCAAGAAGTTCACGATTGGTTCAACCGGCAACGACTCACCCATGAATTGAACAATCTTGTCGGTGACATAATTGTTAATATGCTCACCCTTATACTTCACCGAACCATGACTAACCTCAACCTTACCACCAGCATACAGCTGAACGGAAATGCCAATGTCGAACAATGCAACGAGAGCGTCGTTGTCGAAGGAATCACTCGCCAGAGTTTCCTTAATCTTCTGGAAGTTGACGTGGTCCGACGCGGCGGTGAGAGACTGACCATTCACGATGGCGGTCACACTTGTATTACTGATAATATACGGGAGGTTCATACTGTTTGCTTTTTTACTTTGTTTTGTTTTGTTATTTGTTATCTAACTCTCTTAATCTTACACCAAATTTTAATTCTGTCAACGATTTATTTTAACATCGGAGAGAGAAGATTGCTTTCCCTCCCCGACACACACTTACACACACTTACACGTTAGCCGACTTCCCATGAGCATCCACGAAATTTATATAGTCAATCAGTGTATCATGGACCTTAGCGTCAGAAAGATTCACCACACGGTATTCATCCATAGTCCCAATCATCGGATATGTCTCGACAAATTTAACGCCTTCCACAACCAACGAACCTACGACGGAATCTACCATCTTGGAAATGTTAAGAGTAGTGTAGTTCTTAATAAACGAAACACATTCATCATTGTTCGTAGTCTTATTGGAAATGTTAGACATGGATTTCAGATTAGTGAGAAACAAATACGCAACATTCGTCTTGTTAGAAATTAGGTGAATCTTCTTAATCATTAAATTCAAAAGAGAACGGCTGATCTCATGTCCTTTACCAAATTTGATACGGTAATTATTCGTCAAGACAGCGATGTTCGCGTTCACAACTGACTGAACCATGACAGTATTGGCGAGAATCACATCGGTAATAAAAGAACTAAACGGAACGAATTTCTTCTTATCCAACTTATTAACCTCCGACGGACGAACAGCAACCACCGTCGGCAACTTAAAATTCAACATCTTCATCATCATGTTACATTCAGAAACAAACGAGCTTCCCGAAGTGGAACCTGCACCCGTAGAAACTGCACCCGTAGAAACTGCACCCGTAGAAACCCGATAACGGTCAATCACAATGTAAGGAATCTTAGCACCACCGTCCGTAGGATATACCAACGGTTCAATCTTGAAACAATCCGAATCCGAAGCGTAACGATTAACAGGAGTCGTGCCGATGAAATCCACCGTCAGAATCTTCTTGCCATTCTTAACATTTCCAACATAAGAAGTCTTAGCACGTGCCGTCGAAGGATACAGTTCATTAGTCTTAACAATCGGCAAACTGGCGAACGGAATCAACGGAATGTCAAATTGAGTATCCTTCACCCATTTGTCAAACAACGACTTGTTAGTAACTTCAATGGTATAAACCGACGCGAACTTCTTACCAAACGTATTGTTATCACGTTCCATCAAAACCGAAATACGATTCAACGGACGCAAATCCGACGAGTTCAACTGAATGTATTGAATGTTACTCCTGCAGCTGATCTGATACTCGTTATGAGTGTTACCACGAACCTTACGGTTTCCACGGCGAGATTTGCTAAAAGAACGAATCTTGAAACCATATTTGGTTTCTGATTGATCGGTGCTGAAATGTGAATTAAAATTCTTAAACTGACCCGTGCTCAAGATATAATTAAGATGATACATCGGAGAATCATACTCATTATACTGAGCAAATAGACACTTCTTCTCAAACATCGTCTTACACTTATTAAACTTTTCAAGCACCATATCCGAAATCTCTTTAAGCGCGTTACGCGATGCCGTAATTACCGCCTTAATCGTCTTGTCAGTGTATTGAAGCGACTCACGACTAGCAGCCACATCAACGGACCCGATAGGAACCACAAATGAAACTCCAGTGTTGAACAACCGAGTAAGGTTGTACTCCTCATCATTATTCACACCATTCTGACTAAACTTAATACTATATCGGTCCAGAGCGTAAGCAATGTTACCCATGATAACCACCGAACTGCCACCCTTCGTAGGAACAAACCAACCCTCACCCTGACAAACCTTCTCAAGCGGAGCCATGTTAATCGTAGCCCCCTCAAAAATCGGCATCACATTCCAATGACAAAAGAACTTCTCCGCGCGAGTAAGAAACTCCTTAATGTCATCCTTACGAACCGGAATCTGAACTTCAATGCCATCCTCCTCCGTAGTGTGACCAACTCCCATCTTCACAATGTCGCCTTCCTTACTACCGGCCACATGGAGAGCATAGGTAGTCTTGAAACCACCCTGAAAACTAATCACAATGAAACTATCTCCGTAAGCAAACGCACTCTTGGAACCAATCCCAAGCATACCAACCTGCTCGTTAGTATTCCGTTTAGTGGATTCACCGTAGTTAGCGAAAATATCCCAAACCTTATCCTCACTCATACCAAAACCGAAATCCCGAACGCAAAA
>ENA-OSIY01000744-OSIY01000744.1-marine-metagenome-genome-assembly--contig:-NODE-744-length-17940-cov-7.493142_pt1 | contig 17940 bp, 19 predicted proteins | sample MGYA00237884_ERZ534233 | MGnify/ENA primary metagenome ERZ534233 (study PRJEB26412, sample SAMN06343840) | marine metagenome | isolation source: estuarine water | place: USA: Columbia River Estuary... | reverse complement strand
TACCAACAAATGGCATATTAAAAGGTTGTACTGCGCCTGCATTTCGTTGACGAATAATACCACCAACTTCTGTATTCATTACATCTTCTATGTTTGCTTGTCCTTCGACAACTGCAACTCTAGGGTGAACACTTAATGCAAGACTATCAAGTGAAGCTCTTAATACAGCAGACTTAACTTTTTGTATATCTTCTGTTATATCTGCAATACTGAGACCAAAGAAAGTATGTGGCTCAGGGTCAGGACAGAAAGATACGAAAGGTATTTGATCGCATTTATAATTGTGTTTAATTTCATGATTATCGCCTAGACAACAAACTCTTCTAAGTTCTGCAATGCCATCGCCTGTCATATCAATCTTCATATAAGCTTCGACATACTGAACTTTTAAATTTGCCTCATCTTCGATAGGGTTAATACCTTGATCTGCATAACTATTTCTTGCTTGATATTCTGCGTTATCATCTAATTGTGTTTCATAAGAAGAAGCAAATTTTTGAACTTCATCATAATCGTAACCCATCTCTACTAGATCAGAAACAGTTAAGTATCTTCAAGAGAATAAATTAGTTTGATGGAAAGCACTTTTCACGAAGTCTACTTTGATGTTAAGAAAGCAATTGACTTTGCCTTTGAGGGAAAGTTTGTTTTAAATTTTTATGAATATCTAAAAGTGAAGGGGGTGCGAAAAGCAGAAGTAGAGGAGTTTATTGAAAGCTCTACTGCCAATGAAATCAGCAATTTGGTTATGGACTTGGACGAATATCTTGAAGGTGGTGCTGATGAGGTTCATAAACAACTTCGTGAAGGATATGGTCACATTCCAAAACCACAAGCAAGAAAAATAAGAAATTACCTTTATGGTATTCTTGAGGATGCCTGGAGATACAATCATGATAGACGACCAGGAAGACGCAAAAAAGAAACTAAATAACTCAGAACCCGAAATCAATCGGGGGGTTGAGTTATTACTTAGAAATCGGAGGGGAAAATCATCAAAGCCAAAGACTTTTCAAGTGAAGTTTGGTAAAATGATTTCTCTCCTCCAGAGAGAGTTTCATTTCTTTATGGAATTTCACTTTGATATTAGAAAAAAATAACTCTCTGGAGAATAACAATGTTAGCAGTAACTCTCACCTTAGGAACATTAATTTCCGTAATGTTCTTTTTTATTGGAGGTGTGCTAGGATGGATGCTCAAACAGTATGTAGTTGAAAGGAATTATTTTTCTTCAATTAATATGCATCCTGAGATGTTTGATGAAAATGGAAATGTAATTCCAGATGAAATTTTAGCCGTGAGGTTTGAGAACGATTATGACGACGACAGTGAAGAAGACGACGACTAGGAAACCTGCTGTGCAAGCAGTTAAACTTCCTCCTAATCCATTTATTTTTGAAATTTTGGATCTTGTTGCAGAACAAAGAACCAAAGAAAAGAAAGTTGCTATTCTAAAAGAATACGAGACTGATTCTTTAAAAGCAATTCTTATTTGGAACTTTGACGAGAGTGTTGTTTCAATGTTACCAGAAGGTGATGTTCCTTACAAACAAAATGAAGTCCCTGTGGGAACTGATCATACCTCACTCCGTAGAGAGTATCAACAACTTTATCATTTCGTAAAAGGTGGTAATGATACTCTTACCTCTCTTCGTAGGGAATCAATGTTCATTCAAATGCTTGAAGGACTTCATCCTCGTGAAGCAGAAATTATTTGTCTTACAAAAGATAAGAAATTAGCTTCTAAATATAAAATTAATTTTGACATTGTTAGGCAGGCTTACCCAGAAATTCAATGGGGCGGCCGTTCGTGAGCGTAGTAGCGGAGAAAAAAATGGCGGAGAAAAAAACAGAACAAAATACTACAGATCCTGTCTTATATGGTTGCGAAATTCTTTTAGAAAAAACTACTCTGCAAAAAGTCAAAGATCCTGCATTTCCAAGTGATGCCAAATTAATTTGGTATGAAGTTAATGGAGAAACTCATATGGATCTTTGTCGTGGTAGAAACGTAAAGATTTTTGATATGTACTATGACAAATATGGTGTAGGTGCAGTCAAGAAAATTGATTTTGGTTATGGAAGAACAAACCCTAGAGTTTGGGGGTACAAACCTAAGGAGGCAAAAAAAAGAAAATGAGTTTATGTTTATTTTAAAACAATTAGAAAGTTTAAGCAAAGATAAAGGTGAAATTAAAATGGATTTCATTTCAACTGTTGCTGAACTAGAAGGTAAGATGGGCGCTCAAAAGTTTAACTTAGATCCTAGTAAGAAAAAAGACATGGAAAAGTATTGGGACTCTGTAGAAGTTAAATGTAAAGTTGTTGAAGAGAAAAGTATTTACATCACTGCTGAAGGATACTTGCAGCCATGTTGTTGGACAGCCGGACAAATGTATGTTTGGTATTGGAAAGAACGTGGTGGACAAATATGGAACGCTATAGATGCAGTAGGTTTAGAAACGTTAGACTTGCGTGAACATGATATTAATGATGTCATTAATGGTAAGTTCATACAAGAAGTAATTCCTGAATCATGGAATAAGCCGAGTTGTGCTGAAGGTAAGTTAGCAGTTTGTGCCAAGACATGTGGTGCTAAATACGATGCCTTTAAAGAACAATTTAAATGAAAACTATTAAAATTTACAATGAAACAAATCGATTTATTATTGATTGGACATTAAATACCCTTTGTACGTATCATTGTAGCTATTGTCCTCCAAGGCTTCACACAGGCACAAATGTTTTTAAAAGTAAACAGGAAGATCCTATAATAATTAAAGAGTTCCTTACTAAAATACAAAAAGAAGTAGTTGGAAGAAGCGTTCACGTATTTGTAAATGGTGGCGAACCTACTATTAGTCCTAGTTTAGAAACAATTATTGATTTTTGCAATGACACAGGCTGGTGCTTATATGTTAATACAAACGGAAGTAGAAGCATAGAATGGTGGAGAGAATATGCTCACAAAGTATACAAAGTAACTGTTAGCTATCACCCTGAAAGCGTAGATGAGGAAATATTCGAAAAAGTTAGATTTATTGGCACACAAACTAATATCGGCGTATTTACTTTAATGTACCCCGTTTCGCCCTTCTGGGGGAAAAGCGTAGATGCATTTGAACGATTTAAAGATGTGCCTAACATAACGCTGGAGCCTAGTAGAGTATTTCAGAGAGATAAAAATCAAACAGGACTATCTACAAGTTATGAATATAATACCGAACAATTAAGTTGGTTAACTACAAATACAGGATTAAATATCCGTGGTGCAAGCAAGCCAGCGCCAGAAGACAATCATTACGGCAATTCTTTTATTAAAGACGAATTTGGAATTATATCTAAATTTGACGAAGTAGAATCTGTTAATAATAGAACAAATAAATTCAAAGGGTGGGATTGTAACATGGGCATGGATCATATATATGTAGCAGACAATGGTTCTATATATATGGCAACATGTAAAACAGCACAATTAAAACCATTCAGTAGCATTTTTAATTTTAGTGGCCTATTAACGCAGTCAGTAAAATGTAAAGAAGAATGGTGTATGTGTACAGCAGATGTGTTAATACCAAAAGAACTTAATTATGAATAATACATATCTATCCGCTGCCACTAAATTACAATTTGAACTCAGTAGTATGTGCAACGCATTATGTTTGGGCTGTGTCAGAACAGATGGTAATTCATTCAATGAAAAGAAATACGTTATTCCTGATAAAGAATATATTGAATTTGAAACATTTAAAAAGATTTTACTTGCCCCTGAATTTAAATCAGTTATAGAGTTAGAGTTTTGCGGAACAATAGATGATCCACTGATGCATCCAGAATTCTTAGACTTTCTAGATTTTGCAAGCACAGTAGGAAAATATAATATTATAATTCATACAAATGCTAGCCTACGTAATGAAAAATATTGGACAAAATTAGCTCATGTGTTAAAGAAAAATGATAGACACATGGTTAAATTTAGTATTGATGGCATGGAAGATACTAATCATATATACAGACAAAATACCACATGGTCTAAGATTATGGAAAATGCAAATGCTTTTATTGGTGCAGGAGGCAATGCAGGGTGGCAATATTTAATATTTCCTTGGAACGAACATCAAATTATGGACGCTAAAGCATTAAGTGTTAAGATGCAGTTCAAAGAGTTTATGAGTAGACATGACAGAAGCGTGGCAACTAGCTTAGGTTTACAATTAATTCAAAAAATTAAAGCAGACAACATAAAGCGCAAAGACTATAAAAGTACTATTGAATCAGTTAATGAAGCATTTAAAGATTCTGTAGAAAATGAAATACAATGCAATAATCAAACAAAGAAAATGTATTTCATTGGGTTTGACAGTAAGCTATGGCCTTGTTGTTTTTTACACAATGGATTCATGAACATGGATCGCGGCCGAGCAGAAATTTTACAACAACGGTTGTTTGAATCTTATGGCAGTGATGACTGGAACGACTTGACTAAATATTCTGTTGAAGAAATATTAGCACACGAATTTTACACAGACAACTTAGTTAGTAGTTGGCAATCAAAAGAACACGGTATAAATAAAATTGATCGTATTCATCGTTGCACTGAAGTATGCAACGTGAAAAAACTAGAAGTATTACCGATAGGTAACTATACTTTAATATAAGGGAATTATATGATTGATTTTACATGCTTACATGTTGGATTAACAAACAGATGCAGATTACTCTGCCCGGAATGTACAAGAACAACACCACATAACAAGTATATTCATAATATGTTTGATATGGATGTCGAATATTTTAAAGAATTTTTACTCGGCTGCAATCCAGAAATTATTACATTTTGTGGAAATTGGGGAGATCCTATTTACAGCAAAGATTTTATAGGATTAGTACGTTCAATTAAACAAGAACATCCTACTTGTCAAATTATAACACATACTAATGGCTCGGGTAAATCTGCAGAGTGGTGGGAAAGGTTAATGGCTGAATTTAATGAACATGATTTGTTGTTCTTTAGTATAGATGGCAGCCCAGAAAATTACATGCAATATCGTGTTAATTCAGAATGGGAAGATGTTGAAACAGCTATCAAATCATGTGTTAAAGTTAATAATACAAAAATAAAAAAAGCTAGAATTAAATGGAAGCATATTGTATTTTCATTTAATGAAAACACTATTATGGATGCCTATGAAAAAAGTTTAGAACTAGGAATAGGTTTTGAATTACAACATGCATTAGTTGTTGTACCAGGAGGCAACGATTGGTTAGCACCTAGTCGACCATTTGAGGAAATAGAACATGAATTCAACCAACAAAAAAGTAAATCCGTTTTGCGTTAAACATCCAGGTGTTTTTATTGAGTTTACTGGCTTAGTCGCACCTTGTTGCTGGTTAGTGAGCACAAAAAACCGTCACGATGCCTTAGAAAAGTTTTTAGGTGAAGACTATAAAAGAATTTTTATTACCAATAATAAAGAAGATATTATCAAAGCATACGATAAACTAAAAGACTCTTTCGACACAGATGAACCATTCACTACTTGCCTTGTTACTTGCGGCACTGATTCTCCCAAACATCCATTTGTACGTAAAGTACAACAACAAGGTAAAGATTAATAATTCTTTCACAGTTACTACAAAGTCATAGGCTTTGTTGATTAAATACTAGTATGACAACTCCAAGTAAAACATTTTGTATCCTGCCTTGGGTACACCTAAGTACTCGACCAAACGGCCACATGCGTGTTTGCTGTACTGCCAACGCTAGTTCAGTGGGTCCGACGAATGATAAAGTACATGGAGGTGAAGTCGGCATTCTTAAAAATGCTGATGGTAAACCAGCTAATCTCAACCACACAGATTTCCTTAGTAGTTGGAACAATGACTACATGAAGAACACTAGACTTAAGATGCTGGCAGGTGAAGAGCCAGATAGCTGTACCAAATGCTATAAGGAAGAACGTGAAGGACATAAATCTAAACGTGAATGGGAAACAAAGTATTGGAGCGAGCGAGTCGATCTTGACAAGCTATTAGCCGATACACAAGAAGATGGCGCAGTTCCTCCGCATATTGCTTACATTGACATGCGTTTTGGTACTAAATGTAACTTGGCCTGTGTAATGTGCAGTCCGCACGATAGTAGTTTATGGGTTCCAGAATGGAATACATTGTATCCTAATATTACTAACCCGGTACTAAAAGATAGTATGCAATGGGGCAACAAGGGCAAAGAAAATGGTGCCAGCTACAATTGGCACAAAAATAATCCTCAGTTCTGGGAACAGTTATGGGAACAGATCCCTAACATGAAACAGCTTTATTTTGCTGGTGGCGAACCATTGATTATTGAAGAGCATTATGCTATTTTAGAAGAATGTATTAAGCGTGGCTATGCCAAGGACATGGAAATTCGTTACAACAGTAATGGTGTCGAATGGCGCGAAGACTTGTTTGAATTGTGGAGTCACTTTAAACTAGTTCGTTATCACTATAGTGTTGATGCCATTGAAGGACGTAATGATTACATTCGTTATCCCAGTGTATGGGAAAGAAATCTAGAAGCATTTAGACAGTTAGACAACGAAACAGGAAAAAATGTAGAAGTTTCAATTGCTTGTGCTGTACAAGCATTGAACATTTATTATATTCCAGAGTTTCTGAAGTGGAAACTAGAGCATGGCTTTAAGAAGATCAACATGTGGCCATTTGGCGCCGGCGGCATTAACTATCACTTTGTTTATCATCCACCACATCTTAACGTTAAGATATTACCAGCCTGGTTTAAAGATGAGATCGAAGCCAAATACGAAGAGTTTATTCCATGGTGGAAAGCCAATTGGCAACTAGGTGTTCCTTCATGGCACAGAGGCCGAGTCACAGAAGAACAGTGGCTAAACGCTGACTACGGTATTAGTAGATTACGCGGTATGGTCAAGTTTGCTAAAAGTGAAGACTGGAGTAATCGTTTGCCAGAAATGAAAGAATATATCGAACTTTTGGATAAGCAGCGAGGCACAAATTTCTATACCACATTTCCTGAAATGAAGAATATTTTCGATGGCATACAATGACACAACCCTTGTTGTAGTTGGTGATAGCTTTGTATACGGTCATTTAGAAGATGATCTGAATGCAGAATCTTGTCATAACAGAAGCTGGGTGCGACAATTAGAAAAAGCGGGAAATTTTAAAACTTCTGTAAACCTAGGAGCACCGGGGGGATCTAATTATCGTTCAGTTAGGGTACTCTATGAATACCTAGAGCAAGAATATAGTCATAATGAAAAATATCTAGTAATTTTTGCAGCATCGGAATTATCCAGATTTGAATTGCCAGTCAATCATAATATTGGTCGAACATTCACTATAGTGCCAGAAAATCCACTACATTATGATACTATACATAATGAAATTAAAGCCGGCGGCATTGGTTCATGGTGCCTGGATTTTACTAACCATAAATTCTCAGACTTTGTACGTATGCATTACGAAAGTTTTAACGATGATATATTCAGTGAAAAAATTTTACGCAACAGTTTATTTTCTCTTAAGGCGGTACTAGACGATTTAAATATAGAATCGTTTTTTACTACTACAATATTAAACCCAATAGTATTGTCCAGAATGTCTTTATTGGGTAAAAAATTACCTATAATTAGATATCTAGATGATATGCAAGTTACAGGTATGACACAACTCTTATTGAATTCAGGTTTTAAACAATATCCCTGCAAGCATTTCGACGAACATGCCTATAAATTTTTAGCAGAATACATCTTAGAACAAATAAATATCATAAAAGGACATTAATATCATGGTTAATTTAGAATATGTGCCTGGAGATAATATAGTAAAAGAATTTATCCCTGTTGATTCTGCAGAACATCTCAAGTGGATGAGTACGTGGAGCGATAGTAGCTATGCTGTAGACGATGTTTTCAATGAAGAAGAATTGACGTGGCTAGAAGATTTAATGCACAGAGAACATCGTAGTCGTAGAGTTAAACGCAACGGAACATTACATTTCAATGTAGATAATAAACGCATTCAAGACAAATTCTTTAGCAAGTTAAAAGAAGTAATTCCGGAATTAACCAATGACTCACTGTGGGAAGGTAACTTTTTAATTACGGCCACGCCTTATAATTTGCATATTGATACAGGCAATCCTAATACATTAAAGGACAGTAACAGTGTTCCAGGAAAACAGTTTATTATTCCACTATGGGTTTGTCATACTAACAAAGAACAAGAAAATCCCATGGCAGGAACAGCTATCTTTAAGAATAGATTCTTAATGTATGGAACAAACTTTGCTAAGAATAGTCCGCAATACGAAACAAATGTATTTTATACTATCAGTGACTATCGAGGAATGCCTTGTTATCATCGAGACGGCACAGTATGGGACGTAGATTGGAATAAGCGTACAATCAGCGATGATGATTATAAAAACTACTTTAGTCATTATAAACGAGAATGGTTAGATGGCTTCGAATTAGAAGGTGTATATAACTGGAAACGTGGTGGCATTGTTGTCTTTGATAGATGCCAAGCACACAGTGGAACTAACTTTCCAAGGAATGGTGTGACTATGAAATGCGGTTTAAGTATGATGACTACTATTGCAAAATGACAATATCAAATTTTGAAATCCCAGGCTGGATAAATGATGCACAGTGTGATCAGATTACTAATCTAGTAAAATTATTACCCGACAAAGCTAAAATATTAGAAGTAGGATGTGCTTTTGGTAAAAGCACATCGTCTATATTGGCTGGTATGAAACCCAGTCAAACATTAGATGTCTGTGATAAATGGGACGCACAATTCTTTTGGGATGTAATGAATAATACTGAACAAGTTGATTCTTTATATGGGAAGAAAGAAAATATTTTAAATGCTCGCGATAAAATTTTGTCCAGAGAATTAACCATTAGACAAATATGGGAACAACATGTTTCCACAAGTGCCAACTTTAATCTAATCAAAAATATATTCCAACAAGAATCATTGACATTAAACAGCAACAATTATGACATTGTATTTCTAGATGGCGATCACACGTATGAAAACGTGTCAAAGGAATTGTTAAAATTTAATGATGTTCCAATTATATGCGGAGACGATTTTGGTGATCATTGTCCTGAAGTTATTCAAGCAGTAATTGAATATGGCAATACGAACAATAGAGTACTAACTGTAGATCTTAATTCGTTCTTTTATATACTACGTAAAGGTGACTTCAATGATTGCCTACGATAAAATCAAAATAGTTCACGTCGAAGCCAGCAGTAGATGTAATAGTCAATGTCCAATGTGTAGCAGATATACTGGGCATGGATTTGTTCAACCAGATTTAATCGAGGGCGACTTGACCGCAGACATCTTTTATAAGTTGTTCACTACAGATTTTGCTGGTCAATTAGATCATGTATACTTTAGTGGAGTTTATGGAGATCCTTGCTTGAACAAATTATTGCCAGAGTTTGTTAACTACTTAATGGACAACGGATGTAAAAGTATTAGCATAGATACCAATGGTGGTTATCGCGGAGAAGATTGGTGGGCAAGTCTTGCTCGTCCTAACGTGTTAATTAACTTTGCATTAGATGGTACAGACAATGAAGCACTAGAGAAATATAGAATAGGCGTTAAGTACGATAAAGTATATGCTAACTTAAAAGCATATGTGGCCGCAGGCGGAGTCGCACAATGGAACTTTATTGCGTTCAAGCATAACGAACATCAAGTTGAAACTGCCAAGCAGTTGGCAAAAGAATTAGGTATTAAATTTAGATTAAAAGTCACTCAGAAGTTTAGAGGTAAACGAGATTTTAAAGTTATGGTAGAAGGCAAACATGTGTTTACATTAGAGCCACCAGATCATGAACAATTTAGGCATACTAATGTAGGTAAAGAAGAACATGTACCAATTACATTATTTAAATTTGAAATAAACAACTATAAAAAGTTAAATGAAAATAAAATTACTTGTAAAAGTCTAGAACGAAAAGAAATATATTTGGCAGCAAATGGCTTATTAATGCCCTGTTGTTATTTGGGTACTCATACGCATGACAGTCCGGGATCTTGGAATCTTAAAGAAAATTACAATCTTGCTGACTTTGATCTGAATACTTATTCGGTTGACGATATTTTAAATAAACAGTATAATATTAGTTCTAAGTGGAATAATACAGTAGAAGATGGAAATCTTATTACTTGTTTGTATACCTGCGGCAGCAAAGAAAATACTACACTATATGTTACAAACGAACTTAACAAGGAAAATATTTTAAAGCAATGACAATGCCCGAGAATTTTTGTATGGCTCCGTGGGTTCACGCAATGCACGATAGTCAGTATGTCAGAAAGGCTTGCTGTACAGCAGACATACCCACAGACAAGAATACTAGAACAGCAAAAACTTTTGTAGAATTTCAAAACTCTACGTATATGAAAGAGATTAGAACATCTCTGATGAACAATAAATTTCCAGCCGCTTGTAACCAATGTGATGTTACTGTAGGTGATGCAAATAAAATTAATTTATTTAAAGACCATTGGAATACTTACTATTCTAAATATTATGATAATGCCATGAACAAAACAGAAGTAGATGGATCAACTACGTTTGAACCTGTTTATTATGATTACAGATTTGGTAAAACTTGTAATTTTAAATGTAGACATTGTAGTTCTAGTTCTAGTAGTCAAATAGAATTAGAAGAACGTATACATAATTTAGAACACTCAAACCAAGACGATCTAATAGAAAATTCAGATGAACGTAACGAATTACTTTATCAAGAACTAATGTTGGCCGCCGAAGAGCGCAGACTTAAAACATTACAATGGATTGGTGGCGAGCCTTTGTTTGTGCAACAGCATTGGGATTTTATGAACCATTTAAAAGAAACTAACAATACTAACTTGTCGGTTTCTTACATAACAAATCTTAGCATAACTAAATTTAAAGGTACAAGTTTAGTAGATCTACTAGAGCCCTTCTCTGATGTTAATATTCATGCAAGTTGTGAAGCAGGAGGTATAGCCGGAGAATACATACGCAGAGGATTAAATTGGAAAAAATGGAAAAGTAATTTTGCGGAACTTAATAAACATTTCAAGCAATCACAGGCACAGGGTAAAAACAGGAATTTAGGTTCAGGTCTAACTATAACAATTTTTACTTTATGCGGATTTAAAGAATGGTTGGAATTTATTATAGAACAGGATTTACCCACACACGATATCACATTAGTTAAACATAACAATAATAATAGATATCTGTGCTTTGACTATCTTGGAAAATATAAAGAACAATGGGTTGTTGAATTTAAAAAAATATTAGATTCGTATAAATCACAGTTAAAAGAATCTATAGCCAATGACTTATATTCTGCGTTAGAATTAATTAAACAACATTCTACACTAGATATCAATGAATTAGATTTGACAAATTTATATGATAAAAGAGTCCATCAGATACGCAAAGCATTCGCATATGCAAAAAAGATAGATTCAATTGATCAATATCCAACAACACATGATGTAATAAAAGATTATCCATTTTTACAAGAATGGTGGAATAACATACAAACAAAATTATGAACAAAGACAGCAAAACATTCTGTATAATGCCTTTTATACATCAAAATATTAAACATGAAGGTAAAGTTGGTGCTTGCTGGCGCTATCCCGATCGCATTGGAGACTATCGTAGTCAAACATTAAGTGAAATTTGGAACAGCAAAGAAACTAAAGAACTTCGCAGAGCCGTATTAAATGATGAACGTCCCACTGGATGTCGTAGTTGCTGGGACTTTGAAGACAGCGGAGTAGCTAGTACAAGACAAACTTGTAATGAAACATACAAAGATAGTTACAATATAGACTTTGAAGAAGTAGTAAATAAAGTAGCAGAAGACTATTCAATGCCCTACGAACCTCAGAGCATTGAAATTCGTTTTGATAATACTTGTAATTTAAGATGCAGACATTGTAGTCCCACCTATAGTAGTCAATGGGAAGTATTGGCATTTAAAGATCCTGAAGTTAAACAGTTCTTTACTAAGCACGGTGCTGGCAGACTTGAAAAGAAACATATCAGTTTACCTGAGCGGAGTTTTGAAGAATTTAAAAATGCAATCCCGCACCTAAAAGAAGTATTGATTGCAGGCGGAGAGCCGTTACAACAAAAGCGTCATTGGGAAATGATTGATGCCATGGTTGATCACGCACATAACATCACGCTAAGTTATAACAGCAATTTGGTTGCGTTAGGCATAGGTCAGTATAATGTATTGGACCATTGGCCTAAGTTTAAAAAGATTATTCTACGTGTGAGTATTGATGGAGATGACACCACATTCAGTTACTTTAGAACTAACGGTGATATACATAAGATCGTAGATAATGTACAAAAATTACATGCACTTACTAACATTGAAATGAGTCTAACTACAACAGTTAGCATTTATAATATCAGCAGACTAGTCGACATTGTTAAATTTGTTAATGCGGCAGGCGGATTGTTTCATACTAGCCTTGTACAGTATCCAAAGCCCATTAATCCTAAGGTATTGCCTATAGATATCAAAGCAAAGATTACACAAGATTGGACAGAGTTTAAGTTAACATTAGACGACGAATCGTTGTGGACACACAGTCAATGGAGTAATGTCAAACGCAAAGAACAACAGAAACGCAGAATAGTTCGCTACGGAGACTATGTAGTTAACTATATGAACGCCGAAGACTACTCAAAAGAACTCGGCGAAACTGCTGAGTATATTAACTTCATGGATAAACAAAATGCAACAAGTTTCATTGAGGTTTATCCTGAGTTAGCAAGTATTCTTTAAGTTTGTTAACAACTTCAGGAATACTTTCCTCTGCAGAGTTATTTCTGATTTTGTCCATCTTTTCTAAATACTCTAATAGATTCCTGGCATTCTTTGGATCACCATTACTTCTTTTGACAGTATTCTTAAGTTTGTTAATGCTAGCATTGATACATTCTGGCACAGACTCAAATTCAGGATACTCTTTAGTAAAATTTGCTTCGTATTCATCACACCAATCAATAACATCTTTGTAATAATCTTTTGGTAATACATCAACATTGATATAGCCAGGGTCAAATGCTACTTGTAATTTAAAAAATCCATCATATTCGTCTGGCAATGCATTATTTCTATTTACAACTATTTTGTTACCAGAGTCTTTAAATTTTTTCATCCACCAAGCCATGAGTTTTGGAATTTCAAATATATTCAATATACTTAACGTAGTGGACATTATAATATAAAGTCCGTTATTCTTTAATCCTTGTTCTAACCAAAAGTCAATGGCACGACTAACTGTTTGTTTATTATCTCCAGACCACTTGCTGCCAAAGCGTACATAATCGTTGACAGACCCAAATGCGTCAATACTTAAATTTAGTTGAATATGTTTAAATTTAACTAGATTTTCTAACAGCTTAGGACTAGGAATATAGCTACAGTTAGTATAAATTTCTAGACTGATATTTTCAGGGTGACCTTTCTCGCAAATCAAATCTATAAACTTAATAAATTCTGGATTAATCATAGGTTCACCGCCAGTGAACTTGACTAGTTTCAATGTTTGTAAAGTTTCATCTTGTAAATTAAATCGAATATTATCTAGTTTAGGAAACACCGTTCTTTTAATACCGGGGCTAGCTATTTCATTTAAAGCAACTTCATTATCATGCCACGTCGTACTTAAACTGCTGTTACAACTCAGACATGCAAGATTACAATAGTTACCAAAACCAACTTCTAGAAATTCTAGACTAGGCTTTTCAAATTTTGGTTTTTTATGTAAATAGCCGTTATTATACATTATATTTGAACCCAATCGCATAGATACAGCAACTTCACCTGGCACTTGTTCTTCCGCATAACATTTATGACAACCACTTAGTGGTTTGTTTTCAATGGTTAAATCTCTAGCTTTCTCCCAATATTTACTACTAAATGTTTCTTCTATCGAACTTTTTTGTATAACTAAATTTTTAGATCTATCAAGAAATAATTCAGACAGATTATCTTCGTATTGAATATCAGGGTTTTTTGACCTTTCGTCGAAATCCCGATATTCTTTAGTATTGTCATAACGACAACAAGGCTTAGATTGACCAGTGGGTTTATACTGTACATGCATCCATGGCAGGATACAAAATGTTGGATTGAATTGAGCATACAGTTTCCCTGCATAATCTTCAAATGGCACATTATTATCATCTGCTAATTCTACTACGCTCTGCTGCTGTTTAAAACTTTTAAGCCAAAGAACATTCAATATATTATTGAAAGATTCTTTATAGGCTACAGGATCATAATTATTTTTATTAAAATCTAATTTAACAAACTGAATGGATTGTTTATTATTAATTCTTTCAACATCTTTTAAATTCATCAACTCATGACAAAATCTACTGTTGTCATTAATAACGTCAATGTTCATAAATGTGAACTTGCTTTTTCTGAATCTATTCCATGCTTCGAAAAAATTATTAAACTGATATCTAGTCATTCTACCTAAGGTAGTATTAATATCTTTCTTTGTTAAAAAATCACCAATACTTACATCATGCTTTTTACCAGCATTTATTAATATAGATGCAAACATATCAAAATCATGTCTAGATGTCGGCCGGCCATCTGTTGGCACATTAATATAGCCGTCCCAGGATAAAATTTCTTTGCACATTTCTATATGCTTGAGATTTTTATCTACTATAACAAATTCGTAGTCCATTTTAGTTAAATCTTCAGCATGTCTATTACCATAAGCACGAAGAAATAAAGAAAATACACTATCCGCAGTTCCGATGAAGCGAATAAAAGTTCTATTGACACTTCCCTTACCCTTGTCAAGAATTTCGTTATTAAATATTTTGTAAGGTTTCATTATAATAATTGTGGTTTGTTGTTTTCTAAATAGTCTACACATACAGATAAATTCTGAACATGTTGTATATCAGTTCCGGGATCTTTGTAATCGACCAATCCATGAAATCCTTTGGCTATTAATCCATTGACAGTATTAATTATACCTTTGCGAAGATTTTTATATCCATAGCCTAATATGTTATTTCTCCATCCGGCAATGTCGCTTAGACAAATATAAACATTTTTGCCTTTAATTAATTTACGTACTTGTATAGAATCATCTAATTCTAGCATATCAGCTTGTATATAATGATGTTCAAACTGTTGGAATTTGGACCAGCATTGTTTAATGTCTTCTTCGGAATCAAAATATTGTAGCATATCATCATATACTTCGTCATATGATTTCATTGAGTTCATATGGAAAATGCTATTACGATGTTCGTTGACATGCCTAGAATTAATCGAGGTTAACAAAGACAATAGCCCGCCTCTAGTACCATCCCAGATTTCGTTGATTTCTTTTTTAAGTGCAACACAATTTTTTAAAATATCAAAGTGAATAACTTGTACAGGATGTCGTGAGCTACTGTTACTCATTGATAAGATAAAATCTTTAAAACCACTGCTAGGTAACATTAATGTATCTATTTCATTCCATGGCATATTTTCATTGTCTGCCCTTAAAGGAAAATATTCTTCCGTATTTCTAATAAACAGTCTCCATGTTTTTGGATCTATTCTAGTAGGAGATTTACAAATAATAATATTTTCAAATACTTTTTTATAGTTATCTGACATTTTCGGCATGTCAAACATAGCTTCCCAAAAGTCATTGAATTTTTGTCCGTTAACTTCTGGATACAAATGTGTTTGATTATTTCTAATACCAACTGAAACATTGTGTATTGATAAACCGGCATTTAATGATGCGTTAATAATATTCCAACCTTTTTTAACATTTGTTTTAACATTTTCAGTAGTCGGGGTTAGTATTAACGGAGTATAGCCGTCGTGAATAAATTCGGCGCTGGGCTTACCTTTCAGAATATTTTTTAATTCTTTATCATTGTCGCCCCAAGATGGCATTCCAAGTTCTCGCCATTTTTTAAGATTAACAATAGCAGTAATAGGATATAACCAAAAGCTATCTTTCCAATGATCAGCGTTAGCATCATTGTGATATATTCTATTTTGATATTGGTCCATAATATGACCGCTGACCAGCCAATTGTTATTCGTCTTTTCATTTAAGTCTGCAATATGCAGAATGCAAGTTTCATGGTAATCAGTAATACTAAAAATATTACCTTCCCATGTTACAATTAAGTAATCAAAAGAAAAGACTGATCCAGCAATTCTAAGACATTCGTCTTCGGTGGCATGCATAATACTACTAGGCGGATTCTTACGAATCTTGTCCATGTGTTGATTGCGTTTGTAAAATATACCTAGGCTATGTCTAACATCATCGCTAATACCGCAGTTATTTTTATCCAATACCAAGCAATGTGCAATGGTTTCATTTTCATACATAAATTTGTTTCCAGTTTAAATAATTATTAAATATTCTATCCGGCCAACTGTCTCCAGCCCAGCCGTGTGCAATAATATGATACCTGTCTTCGTTGCTGTGATTGTACACGCAATGAACATTATACAGATTTAATTTAATTGCACGGCCCTGTTCCCACGGCAAATATCCGATATTATCCATATAAAAATGGCAGTCTTTGGGATGATTAATAGCAACATTAATAGGACCTATATGATTTTCTTCTTGAGTTAAACTGTCTTTGTGCGGCACAATCCACCCACCGGGCGCCAATTTCATAATGCGTATTCTAAAGTATTTTTTATAATCGAATTGATCTTTAAAGAATTCCTTAATAGTAGGACACCAATCAGAGACATCGGTCCATCGCCATGGCGCATTATCGTCGGTGAATCCATATGTATGACTACTTTCTGTATGAACACTACTAAGACCGTGTATGCACAAACTACTCCAACCTGCATGTAATTCATGACTTCTGTGCTGAACATAATGTTTTTGTAAACGTTTTGCTTCAAATAACATTTGGTCCCAATCAGCTGTTTCTTTCCAGTCATCTATTGGTAAAAATGCAATATCACTTGACCGATTAGCATCTTTACCTGTTGTTAAATCTTGAGGATATTTTATATTTGCAGGATGATTGTTTCTTTCGGAAAAAAGTTTTGGGTCTTCTCCACTCACTCCATATTCGTTTATTAAGTCATCTGCCACATAGTTCTCCGGTTAGTTTTACTAAATATTTATCTGCATATATAATTTTTTAAGGAACATATTATGTCAACAATCAACAAATTGATCAAAGCACGACACACAACTCGTTTAATGACTAATAGCATTAGTGAAGAGGATGTAAACACTATTTTGGATAGTGCTAGACGTGCCCCTAGTAAAAACAAAATTTATGGTTACAAAGTTTTTGCTTTAACGGAATCAGATTCTGGTAAACAACTAAAATCTGAATTATGCGATAACATTACTTCTTGCGACGGTGACAAAGGACAACAAGTTTATCTGTTGCAAACAAAAGCGCCATTGGTTTTACTTTATGTAACTAATCCGGCGCCCGAACATCAAATGGTCGATATTAAAGAGAATGATGGGACCGAAGTTTACGATAGAGTTTACAGTGAAGTTAAAAGTGAAGCCGATCGTTATGTTATGGTTAAAGCATCAGTGCGAGACAGTATGATCAGCGCAACATACGCACAATTAACTGCGGAAGATTTGGGTTATGGAACTGCATTTGTTGCATGTGGAATGGAAGACTTGCTAACTAATAAAAGATTTGCTAAACTATTAGCAAAAGAATTCGGCGCCGACTTCAGCTCACAACCAATTGAAGCAATAGTTGCTGTTTGTATAGGGCCAAAAGAACAAAAGATTTTAGATATATTCGCCGGCAAAGACAGTTCTATAGAAGAAAAATACTTAGACGGTGAAACTCATTATAAG
>ENA-OSIY01000741-OSIY01000741.1-marine-metagenome-genome-assembly--contig:-NODE-741-length-17976-cov-7.843678_pt1 | contig 17976 bp, 27 predicted proteins | sample MGYA00237884_ERZ534233 | MGnify/ENA primary metagenome ERZ534233 (study PRJEB26412, sample SAMN06343840) | marine metagenome | isolation source: estuarine water | place: USA: Columbia River Estuary... | reverse complement strand
AATGATACGGCGACCACCGAGATCTACACCTCTCTATTCGTCGGCAGCGTCAGATGTGTATAAGAGACAGCTTCAGCCTTAATATTCATACTCACAGGAGTATTCAGTCTTGTACATGACTTGTTCTAGATCTACCTATTCCTTTCAGTTCTTGAAGTTCTCCATACAATCTACTTACTTCATTAGCGAGTAACACCCTATCCGGGTGTGTTACTTCTTGCCTAAAGTCAGTCATCTTTAACAACAATTCTCGTATTTGGTTGTTCATATTGCACCCCATGATAATATTTCTTTAATGTCTGTGCCTAAACGTTCGTTTACCTTAAGTATCATTTTTGAGTTTATTGCCTCCTTACCTGCACGCATTCTTGATATTGACGGTTGACATACTTCAAGTTCTATAGAGAGTGCAAAATCATTTGTAAGTCCGAATTTTTCCAGTAGAATATTAAAAAACCTATTTGGAGTAGGTGTTTTATCTACTGGAAATAAAATTAAGCCTCGACAATTTTTCATTTGTATTTAGATCCTGGTGAATAAGTCACTTCATAGAGTTTAATCTTATAGATTAAAAATTTTGCTGCCCGCTATTTTTAAAATAATAGTGTTTCAAAAGTTTCGTGTAGCCCAACCTTAATCACTTCAACTTTATTTGGATCATAACTGACTTGTGCAAGTGCTTCACTCACGCTATTGGCATGTTCCAGTCCGTCCCATTGCATGGCGATCGAGATATATTCGGACAAATCGGTTTTGTTCTCCAAATACTCATGCGCTACAGATTCTATGAATTTTGGGTTATCCGCAAGCTTGATAAATTCGTTGTAAATCGTCCCACGAGTAGCCCCATTGTCTAATTGCCCTGACCACCACTGCAATCCCCCCTCTTCACCTTCGCGACCTAACACAGATTTATATACATCTTTTATAAAATCGAAATTTGACTTGCTGCCATACCTATGCTGCCCCTCTGCTGAGTTGATTAAGGCATCGGAAATTGAAACTTTATCTCCACCTTTAGCTACTTGATCAGACCACCATTTCATCCCACCTACTTCTGCTGGTCGCTTTAGTATACAGGCATATTGCTGGGCCACAATCTCCTTTGCGTTCGTGTACTCGAAGTCCATGCCCATAAATCCGGTAGCAACCGTAGCGGAGATTAAATCCTTGCCGAAGGGCTGGTTATTCGCGTTTATACCTGGTATTTCGGAAAATGGGATTTTCCCATATCCATTAGTTCCCCACCCAGTCCACGAATTCAAAACGTTATAACTTTGTGTTGACTGGTCAACACCGGTTATTACGTACGCATGTGGACCAACCATCGGCGAGCTAATACTACTGCCATTACCGAACTGGTCATGCACCCACGCTGTGATAACAACGGGCTTGCCTTGCGATAAATATTCAGTTATCTCAGATGCAAAACCACCGGAATGCTGGTACATATTAAGCCATTTATATCCACCCACTTTCTGAGTTGATGCTAGTTCGTGTACATCTTCGCTTGGCTTTGTGTATAGATTGTGAGAACCGTACGTAAATGCAGATTCTGGCGCAACACCTATTGTTTTAGCTGCAAACCAAGCTACATCTATATTTGAGCCACAGTCAACTGTGAATTTATTCATCAAAATACGCGTATCGTTATACAGTTGCTGCTCAGACAGCGGTGCAACGGGTTTGCCAGCTATGCGAGCTTGCATTTCTAATGTCCGTGAAATTGCATATGCAAGACACGAGTTTTGATTACCTTGTTCTTCAGCCTTCAGCATAAAGCCAGATAAATCTACTGTAGTCATGATTTACTCCCTTGTTTGTGAGCCTCGTATGCGTTTAAAAAACTTCTCATGGCTCTAATTGAAACAATGTGTCCAATTGACGATTCCCATAAGTTTGCAATCTCCTCGTCGCTCAACTCTGGCGCTGCTTGCTCTGCTTTGACTGCTGCAATAGCTGCAATAGCGTATTCCTGCATTTGCCCGCTTGTGAATAAGTCATCTGGAACAGCTTCCATAACTTTGTCTGCGCCATCTTGCCAACCATACTCAGCAGCTTCGTAGCGGTCATGAATACCCCTATCTTCAACACCGCATCCAAGAGCTTGGCAATGTAACTCAGGCCAAATTAGCTCTATTGGCTCTGGCAGCGGCGGTAGATTTATTTGTGTTGTATCAGTCATTTAGATTCCCTCTTGTTAATTACCCACTCTTGCCCTGAGATGTTCATCAATGAGCGCGGTTCGACTATGCAAATAAATTCCATAATTTCCGCACCGTAACCCAGTTTCCATGCTGTTTTCAGTGCCTGGAACTTTGAATATCGTTTCTTTAGGCGCTGACACTTAACTGCATGTGGATCATAGTCAGGTGGGTAGACAATGAACCGCTTGCGCCTATGTGTCATCACTTCCTCTACCCATTGCTCACGAGTTTTATTGCTGCCCCTAATTTTGTTAAAATTCTGCGAAATTCTTTTTCTTGTGCAGCCTCAGCAGCAGCCCCAGCAGCCCTAGCAGCAGCCTCAGTAGCCCTATAAGCAGCCCAAACAGCAGCCGCAGCAGCAGCCTCAGCAGCCTCAGCAGCAGCCCAAGCAGCAACCCAAGCAGCAGCAGCCGCAGCAGCAGCCTCAGCAGCCCCAGCAGCAGCCCCATAAGCAGACCCAGCAGACCTAGCAGCAGCCGCCGCCGCAGCAGCCCTAGCAGCATCCAGTTCAATCTTAGTCGCTTCACCATTTGCAAATCTTTCAGCAACTTTTAAAGCATCTTTGCTACGCTGATCTGTCATTAGATGCTCTACTTGCCTTGCACAGAAAACAGCAAATAATCTGATCTCTTTATCGTAACCATTTACTGCGCGTAAGCACCAAAGTGCATCGTCTAGTCCGTTACTATCCAACACCTGTAAAATCGATAGGGGCTCATCGTCAGGATTTGATTTATTTAACGTTTTTAATAACTTCGCCCAACCATCGGCGCATGGTTGAAATTCTCTAATTTTATTCAATGTTGTTTTCATGTTGGCTCCTTTGGTAGTGGCATAAGCATAAAGTGCGTAATTAATTCACCGTACGCCCAATCCCAAGCCGTCCCGATTGTGTTATGGATAACACCATCGATTGATGGGGCAACCTGCCCTTTATTATTCATTACTAGATACACCACTGGCATTGGCCTAGTCGCGGCCTCAATCGGTTGCCACGTTGTCGCATCCTTCTTCCCTTGCTCGTATGCTTCAGCAAGTCGTGCGTCTATGTGCTCAATCAGCGCATTGAATGGCTTTGCTGCGTCTACCGGCCACCATCTATAACACTGGCAAAGGTTGTAAAACTCTTCACTCTCAATCGTTAGATTTTTCATATTCTCCCGTTCGCATCCTGATTTTTTGCAGTCACCGCCGCAACTAGAGCATTGAGACATTTATTCCTCGTCTACTCGATCAGGGTTGCAAGTATTTGCACACGATTTGATCCATTCAATCGCATCGCCAACAGTACTAACGAAAGACGCTAGTACGTCACAACCCCCACTAGCCAACCAAAATTTCCCATCAGGCGATCTGTACCCTGTTTCGATATCGCGCCAGCCGAATCCAGTCAAACGGTCTAAAACCGTGATACTTCCTAGATTTGAATTAAATGCTTGTAGCTGACTATAGTCTCCCATGTCAGTAACGGTGTGAAATAGCTCACTAGAGAATGGCGATGATTCGTCAACTCCTTTCCAAACCTCTTTACCATGTTCATTTATGTACATTTCCATTTTTATTCCTCTACTAAGATCATTTGAACTTCACCACATGAGATTTCGTCGTTTTTCCAAAACTCTTCTGTAATGCTTTTTGAAAAAATTGGTGTTTTCATAACATAATCTCCCTAGCAGTTGCAAATGTGATTCCTGCAATATAGGCCTCAAATGAAGTTTGTACGACCACATAAGTATAAGCCCCATCAACACAACCGAATGGGGATATACCATATTTTTCTGAATACCACTTTTCAAAAGCCATTCGATTGTTATCCCGGCATACCGGTACGGGCACAGGCATCTTTTTAATATCTTCATCTAGTTGCTTGTAAAGATTTTCCTTAACCCCCTTATCTTTTCTGATTGAGTCCATCATCTTTTCGGCTATCTTTTCAAGTTGAAAATAAGCATTCGAATTATTCATAATCTAATCCCTTAACTTTGAAGCATAATTTATCGAGTTTTTCAGTGTTTACTTTATGCTTGGCCTGCATTTGTTTTTCAATCTCTTTGCACATCCTTCTAAACTCTTTCTCTTCTTCCAAATCTTTATACTTTTGAGCTAGTGCGGTGGCCTTTAATTTTTTGTAGAACCATAATTTCAAACTAGGTAAAATAGGCGCAAATAATTCGTCAACTAAAGTTTTAGCGGTCATGATTATCCCCAAAATAAAGAAATAAGTACACAAACAACAGTGATTACAAAAACACAACTGGCAAAATCAGTAAGACTTCCCATTTCTAGCTCCTTCAATTAATACCCAACCTAGCTGCCTACGGACTTCTTCAATAGTTGGATAAATAGGTTGTTTGGTTCTATCCCTATTCATCCAATGCCTAACTGCCTCTTTGCTTGGTTTTGTTATTTGCATTTCATCCCCTCTTCTTTAGGTTTGAATTTCAGCAACATGATTATATTGTACAACGTATTCAGGTGTTGTACAACACTATTTTTTAAAATAGTTGTCCCTCATTACATCACCGTGAGGGACGTCGGTTGTTGTTTGTCGGGCTACCTTCATTTCTACGTACTGCCTCGATCAATGGCTTTAACGGGCTCGGGTACTAGCCGTCCAATTCCAGTCATGCGACTAACAACAAATTTGAAAACTACGCCCACAATTGCCCGTAGGTCGAGGGTTGCTTTCGCTGGCTCTTTGCAGTTTTCAAATTTGTTACCCCTCTTGCGAAGGGCTTGTACTAACCGAATCGGCCATTCTATTTAGCTTCGGTCGCCGTTTATGGAGTGCTGCCGGGTATTCTTAATTCTATCTGGTTTTATACAGCCATCGTCATTTTGATTGGCTCACCATGAGAGTAGCCTGCTAAGCGTACTGATGTACGCTTAAATGATGTTACGGGGGCACCTAACGCAGACTCAAGCACTAAAGTCGGGGGCTTGTGAATCTCACGTTGTATATACGCCCTTACACCCTCATCATTAGATGTGTATATATGCGCATCGGCTAAAAAGGCAGTTAGCTTTCTAGGTTTTAGCATCAACTCGTTAGCAATTAGAGTTTGCAATAACGCATAGCTAGCAACATCAAAAGGCAAGCCAAGGGCTATATCAACGGACCGCATATAGAAGCACAAATCTAAAAACCCATGAGCAATTGATAGCTGCCACATAACATGGCATGCAGGTAGCGCAACTAATGAGCTATCTTGTGCCTCATCGGGCAACCATGCGGACACTAGCAAACGCCTAGAATTTGGGTTTGCTTTGGCTTCCGCAAGTACAAAAGCCAACTGGTCCAAATCCCCCGGTTGGGATCCACGCCAAACGCGACCATAAATAGGACCAAGATCTGTGTTATTAGGTCTATTTGTTCTTGCATTAAAATCCGCAAGGTTTGCGTCCCAAATATGACAACCTCGTGCGTGGAATTCACGAATATCGTGAATTCCATGTATAAAGCATTCAAGCTCGGCTGCAACAACGTTAAATGCTAATTTACGACCTGTTATAGCGGGGAACCCGTCTCGTAAATCAAAATCAATGACTTCATGATGCACGCTACGTACTTCTCCGGCACGGGACTTTTTTAAAACACCGTTGGAATAAACACGGCTAATTAGGTTGCGATAGTCTTTCATAACTTACCTTAAAATAAATAAATAAAATACATTAAACAATCAGCAATATAATCTGCCAAGACAACCGGGACAAACACAAACGTTATTTGTTTCATCTTGACTTCTATAATAAATCAAAAATGTAATCAGGTTCTAATCCAAGTTCGTCCTGTAGTACCTCTTCTGGATCACAACCATCTGCAACCATATCCCTACACTCTTTTAAAACTTTACGAGCATCATGTAAATCTAAACCGTCACGTTCCATCAATACTTCAATGATTGGTTGTACCATTTAATTCCCCTGGTTTGTTTTCAAGTGTTGTGCAATGATTTCATTGTACATCATATTCAAGTGTTGTACAACACTATTCCCAAATCTTTTAAAATTAATTCAGATTTTGTGACATACCAGGTACGATCTAAATTATCAGGGATTGAATCAGGTAGGTTCATTAACGGGATTGCACCATCAGTCATAGCCACCTTGTTCCCATTCTTTTTGTAGTTTATTGCGCCGGTTTCATTTGTTGCATAATACCAGCGCACTGCCTTACCTAAATATTTATCACCCTTTACCGCACCACCCGTCACTGAACGAACCGATACAAACTGACGAATGTCACTACACATCTTAATAGTCGTGCTGATAGGTATATCTAACTGAAGATAATCAATAACCGCTTGAGTACAAATTTGAGCAGTAGGAGTTTTAGATAATTCTGCATCGGCGTAAGTACCTTTTGATTTATATGAGCTATCGGGTTTAAGGGCTAGGTAGTTGTTAATATCTCGGGAATAAATTGCAGTGTATAGTGTCTCTTCAGTATTAAACCCAGTGGTCTGTTCCCATTGAGCGATAACCTGGTCCAAAAGTGCCTTGTTCTTTACAGGGCAATAAATAACAATGCCGTCTGTATTTGCACTCACGACCCTGATTCCACAAGCTTCAATGGTCTCTATCAACATCAATAAACAAAGTTGCCCTGTAACGGTAGTTTGAATGAGCAGGTTCGGGCCATACAACGCTGACCACCTGGACCCGAACTTACCAAAACTACCATTGATGGTAACCTTAAGAGACTCATTAACGACTTTGTTACCTTCTCGTTTTGCTTTGATCCGTTTATCTACAAGATTTTTATATACAGTCAAAAAATCTTTACCGATATGCTTAGGGTAGAGTTGCTGACTCAAGATGATATTTGGGTAGTAACTAGTCACATCTCTATCAATAACCATATAATCCTGGTCAGAGAGGTAATGTACCTTTTTCTCACAAGAATGAATCCCACCAATGCCCAACTGATACTCACTAGAACCTAATGCAACCTTGAGCTTATTGACTCCTTCAGGTTCCAGTACGTTGCCTTTTTCATCGAGCGTAAATGGTTGTGTAGTGAATACACCTAGTGCTCTTTGAAAATCTGGGTGAGAAAATTTGATAAATGGTGGAGCGACATATTTAAAAGAGAAGTCTTTAGGTAATTCAGGTCTAAAGACTCGCTCGCCTTTTATTGCCTCAATCTGTTTTTTGATTACCGCTTCGGCAATTTGTGCGTCTGACTTTGAGCGCAGGTCAATGCTGTATTCAACTCCCATTTGTTCTCGCAATGCAATCTGACTCTTCAATCGTGTATAAAGATCGATTGTTGTATCTAGGTCGTTAATGCAATAACTTCCCAATAGTTCACGCTCGTCAAAATTAATGAGTGCACTAGGTTCAATAGGTAGATCTTGCATCCGCTTACTATGCAACCTTCCCCCGTAAATCTTTAAACTCGCCTTACCTGGGGCCACATCAATTAAATCAATGTGGTCAATGTATTTACATTTAGGCAGTGAGTAGTTTGATTCGGCATCCCATGCCTTCAGGTCATTGACAATAATGTCGTCAGATAGATCTTTTAGCAGTTGATTATCAAAATTGGCGATTGCACCTTTTAGCAATAGTAAGTCGTAACGCTTACCGTTAAAAGTCACAATAGTATATTTTGACAGTATGGCTTTCAATTGTTCTACGTCAAATTCTGACCAGGTTGAACGCTCGAAGTTCACAACTTTACCGTTCTCAATAGACTTAATCGCAATCAAAAAATAATTGGTATAGCACTCAATATCTAATACACATTTTGGCCGATTAGTCATGCTTGATAAACTCCCATTCACGACCGCTTGCTAGCCATAATTCTTTGCCACTAGCCACATAATCTTCATCAACAACAATTCGTTTTATTCCTGTACACAGCGCTAATTTTGTGCAGCTAATACATGGGGCAGTAGTACAATACATTGTGTCAGCTGCGTCAAAATCTTTAAGTCGGGCAATGGCATTTTGTTCGGCATGCGCAGACATACACAAGTCTAACCATGTTCCTGAAGGTAAATCCGCACCAATGCACGGGCTAATAGTGCAATGGGCTGACCCGGAATAAGATCCGTTGTAACCTGAAGACAGGATATATCCTTTACCTGTAATTACGGCCCCCACTCGCCTACGAGCACAAGTTGCTCTTTTAGCGAACACTCGGGCAACTTCCATATAAGTACAATCTAATGTCGGCCTAGTCATATAGTGTTTACCTTATTTGCACAACTTATTTTGTAAATTAGGTGTATTTTTTAGTTCTAATGCTTGAATACTTTTTTCAATCTTATCGATTCTGTATATTTCATGGACGATAATACTAACAAGCAGTGTTGTTAGTAAAAATAAAAGAACAAATAGAATTGCTTCAAAAAACCATTTCATGTTAACCCCTTAATTTATTTACACCATTTACTTGAGGGATTCAAAATCCTGTATTCAGATTTTGAAATTGATAACTCGCCTGTTTTTACAAAATGGTCAACTAAATAAAACTGACTCGGATAGACGTGCAAGCTGTTTGCGTTCCAGTATAAATTTCCAATTTTGACTTTAGGGAAGTGCTTTGATATTTGAGCTTGTGCGAGTAGATGTACTTTTTCATGCCAAGACCTATCTCCCTGGTAATTTACCGTCGCATCATTACTCCGCAGGTTTACTATATAGTGTAGCCTATTTGACCGAATTAACAGTTGAGTCGAATAAGTACACATAAAGTCCCGTTTACCTCTACTGACACTATCTTTGTGCATAGTTGGGCGTATGTAAATCATGACTGCCTGCCTACTATTACGATTAGCCCTAAGCGATAAAATTGCACGGTCAAACTGATTAAAATTTTCCTTACTGAAAATAGCCCACCCATAATTCGAATTGATGGAGCCATCGTGACCGGCCACCTTGCCCCATATTGCTGGAATAGGTGGAGGTATGTCGGCGATATTTAGTGACTGGCTCAAATACCATTTCAATTCTCGTTGATTCCAATCCTCATTAGGTACACCAAAAATCATTGGCGAATCTGCGATGAACGAAGCATTGATAATCTCTAAATTTCCATCCTCAGAAAAGTCTTCCTCTATCAACTTTTCAGCAAAAATATCCCTGATACTCTGCACAGTCACGTTCATCCCCTTTTAAATCTATCGTCTTTGTCTTTATTATTTTTAAAATGCTCCATCAGGATAAAGAGCTGCGTTCCAGCGTGAGCTAAATGGCTTAAACCGGATTCTTGGTCGTTATCCTCACCTGCCCAAAATAACATCATATGGCGGATAATTGATCCGTAAGTCCTTGACCATACTACCGTGTCACCATCACGATACGAATTCGCATAATATTTTTTTGCACCAAAATCAAAAACATTGGCCACTTGCATCAATTGGTCGATTGGCAAAAGATCGACTCGCACTTTATGGGTATCATCTTTTGGACAAGGTCGAATAGGGTTATGTTTATGCTCAACGATGGGGTTATGTTTATGCTCAACGATGGGGTTAGGCTTAGCTACCTGTTTCATCCAAGACGGGGACATGTCAGATAAGATAAAAGGGGTATTTAATGTATCGATATAATGTAGAGGTGGTGGGGGTGTTCCTCTCACTCGGTCCATGCGTTCTTTGCTAATTATGTCCTTCAAAGTTGCTTCAGGTCCAGTCCAGCCTTTTGGCTTAACAAGATCACGTTTAAAGCCACCCCGCTTTTCGCCATTTTGACCTAATTCTTTAGCCATATTTGCACGCATGACTGCCTCAAAACCCTGGAGCAACGGGAAACCCTGACGTTCGAGCGTACCTATAGCAAACACGATCAAATCCAGTAGTGCGTCATATTGATCGACGGAATTTTTTGCGTCTTTATACTCATCTAATTCTTCTTGCATTGCTGCAACTCTAAAATCAAATTCGTCTTTGGTCAGCAATGTAGGTCCAACTGTGTTATTCAGTCCAAACTTTTCGTGCATTGCTTTTACTAAATCCATCAATCTCGATTCCATAATTTCCTCTATTTGATTTTCTTTGATAGGTCTTGGGCAATTCCAATGGTAGCCGTTTATCCCACTGCAAGTATTGCAGTAATCTTCATTTTCACCCATTTTAATCTCCATAACAACCGACCAAAGCAACTTGGTCGGTTGGACTAACATCAACCTAATGGATCTTCTTTACTACCAAAATCAGCAAAGTCCTCACTTGCGTCCGTACGACCACTAAAGGCTTCACCGTCTTTAGTTTTCATGACATTGTCAAGTGCGATAGACACGCCTTTGCCACCTGTAGGATGATCCCAAGCATACGCACGAATTGAGGCACGATAGTATGCTCCGCTGTATATCTCCTCAGCATCCAAAATTGGCTGCAAAGAAGAGTCAACAATCCCGGGTTTGTTGTTGCTGCAGGCTTGAATCACAAAGCAATCGACAAATTCCGGACGGTCTTCTTCATCTCCATCTTTAAATGGTGACTTCAATTTAGGTGGGATTTTGCCGAATTTTGCTTTAGCTGTTTCGTCAACTAAAGCTTTAACCTTAGCAATAAATGGATCATTCTTAGGGATAGGCATTGTGATGGAATACCGAGGTTTTGCTGTTTCTGAACCCTTAATTGCATGGGGAACAAGTAAGTGAACAAATGAACCACGGAATTCCGGAGTGATAAGTTTCGACATTTTATATCTTTCGACAAGGTTAAGGATTTAGACGATTTTGTTGCAAATTCATTTCAACTTGCAACGGGTTCATTGTACAACACTTTGAATGTGTTGTACAACGCTTTTTACACTGAATCAAAATCTTTTTTAGCCGATTGATTTTTATCTACCGAAGCCCTTTTGTCCTTTTCAGGAGCAATAGTCGGACGGCCTCGACTAACTTCAACCAACTCTTCAAAATTAATATCTTGATCCTTCAAAGCTTTTTCCATCTGAGCCACACTCAACAATGATACAGGGGTGTAGATATTTTTGCAACCTTGGTCTTTTAACCATTCTTCAGCTGCTGACTCATTTACCCAGCTACGACTTCGGCGTCCTTCAACAACTTTCCAGCCTTTAATTTGACCACCATTCAGCAGAGTATCTTTTGCCTTAGATTCGACTGCCTCAATAAATGCTTTGAGCAATCCTAATTTGGGCATCCACTCTTCAATATGGTCTGTTTGAAGTCCTGCAAAATCTGTTGATGCGGCCTCATTTGCTAGCCTTTTCATCTCAGGGCACTTATTGACTACGGGACACCATTTGCATGCCTTGTCACTCATCACAAATTTGTTAGGTTCGTTTTGAATTGCCGCGTATGAGCGTTTAAGCTCATTTGCAAAAGCCAACAAATCTTCTAGACTAATTGTCCAATGCTCAATACTAGCCATTGGTGGTTGGACAATCGTCATTGTTATTGTCTCAATATCAAAGGCAGGGGCGTATTTGAGGTAGGCCCCTAACGCATAACACATTAATTGAGTGTTGTAGTCAGCTTCAACCCTAACTCCTGCTCCGGTCTTTAGGTCAATCACGCGCATATTAGTATTGTGAATCACAATACCGTCTGCCGTACCCCAACAATCATTGATAACCTCTACAAGAGTGACCTTCTCTTCGTAGAACTTGTGACCATCAAGTGCAAGCATGTAGTTGACATATATTTGCACCATGTCAACCATGTCATGGGTGATAAGATGGTTGTTAACTGTTTTTCCTAAAAAGCTTTTTGGTTCAAGGGATTTAGTCAAGCACTGTTCAGACACTTCATGCATTGCTGTGCCTTTTTCAGCGTACACGCTTGACTTACCCCCTTGAATATCAGGCTCTAAATGCACACTACCTGGACAGGTCATCCATCTTGAGCTAGCACTCGGAGAAAGTTTTGCGTGAGCCATTATTTAGCTTCTTTCAAACGAGCCATTGTTAGGATATACTCCGATTCAAGAATTTCGCTGATTTTATTTGCGTTAAAGTCTTTCAGTATTGAAAGAACCATTTCACGTTTGCCTGAACCAATCAACTTTGCTGCAGCTTCCCTCAGGTCGTCTAGGGTAACTGCTTCGGCACTTTGTTCAGTTTTGGCTTCAGGTTCAGTTTTGGCTTCAGGTTCAGTTTTGGCTTCAGGTTCAGAGGTAGCCTTAGCCTTGTTCTCAGGTTCAGCCTTAGCCTTGTTCTCAGGTTCAGTCTTAGATTTAGTCCTTTTTTCTTCAGTTGGCTGAGCAATAACAGGCGTATTGGTGGTTACACCTTCAAACAGGTCGGCCAATTCACGTAATTTTGTTGCAATTAGATTTGTGTTCATTTTTGATTCCTTTATGATATGGTCAATAACATCCATTTTTGTTAGTACTTTATGTAGTATTAATTCATCAATGGATCCTGCAATCACAAGCAAGTCAATGGTTACATTACTTGCTTGTGAAATTCTGTGAACCCTGTCCGCCGCTTGTTGCAACTCGGCGGGTGACCAGGGTGATTCTACGAAAACAACATGATTGGCAGCAGTCAAGGTTATTCCTACACCTGCAGCTTTAATATTTCCAATAAACACCCGGCACTCGGGGTTATTTTGAAAAGATTCAACGGCTTTTTGCCTATCCTCATTTTTGACTGATCCTGTAATATGAACAGGTTTGTAATCAGTCAAAGCGGCCATAAGTTGTTCAATAATGTGGGTGTGGTGGGCAAATACAACGACCTTATTGGTTTGTTCAAGGCAGTCTTTTATATAGGTCACAGACTGGTCCAATTTGCGATCCGCATTCAATTTACGAATGTCAGATATTGCCTCAAACGGAATAGAATCAGGTTTGTCAATATGGGACAAATCAAATTTAGATTCGCGTGAATCCACAGGTAAGTCTAATGAAATGACTCGGTAAGTTTTTGGTGGTAAATCAATGCACTGCTCTTTAGTCATACGCAACATTACGGGTTCAAGCAATTTAACAAGCTGCTCTTGTCTGCTTGATCCGCTAAAGTCGTAAACGTTCCAAGGTGTTAACCAACCACCACAATACTCCATACCAAATTGAAAATAATTAAGTTTGGTAGCACCAATTGAATGCACTAATGTCCAACACTCAATAGGCCTATTAACCACAGGTGTTCCGGTTAATAGTCTAACTCTTGGTGTGAACTTAATGAGGTTGCAGACTAGTTTGGTGCGTTTGGCTTTATTGTTTTTACAGTAATGGGCCTCGTCAACAATTAATGTTTTGTAGTTGGGTAAATGGTATTTTGAAACAACATCATAATTAATGATGGTTACGTCTGAACCATTAAAACGGTCTTTTGATCCACGAATGACTTGTGTAGACAACTCAGGCCGCCAAGTCTTCAACTCATTTTGCCAATTCAACTTAAGGCTCGCCGGGCAAACAACTAACGCCGGAGTGACTAGATCTAAGCTAGATATACACGTTTTACCCAAACCCATATCTAAAGCTAACAATGCTTTAGGTCTAGACTTAAGCCAATCTAACGCTTGTTTTTGATGGGTGTAAAGTTTCATTTTACTTTTGCCCATATAAGCAATTTGGTAAAAAGCTTAAGGGCAATTAAACCTGCGCCTATAAACGGGGACAGCAACAACATAGGCAGCAATATAATCCAAATTCGCATTTAATCCTCCGTATCAATGGAGGTATTGTACAACGCTTTGAATGCTTTGTACAACGCTTTGCGTAGTTTATTACCATGATAAATCAGGTCTGATTTGGGATGCAGTAAGGCCATGCCCGGGCATACTTGCAACCTTTAACACACTATCTCTACCTACTTGCCCTCGAGTAAACCAATAACCAATACAGTTGCGGCTAACCTCAAATTGTCGGCCCATTTCAGCTTTTGTCCCATAGTAGGCTAGGATTTTATCAAGCGCGGCTTTGCACTCAGTTTTCATCAGATTTGACTGTGTCATGATTTTAAAAAAAAGTTTAGAAGGTACAATTGTACATCTATTTTTTGATTTATAATACCTTTATCATCGGATAGGCCAGCGCGGCCGAAAAGACAGTTCCTAGTCTGTTTTCCGATGGTCCTTTATACTAGGCTGTTTTCTAGGAACAATATCATGCTAAACCAAGCAAGGCTATGCTGTCCCAATTGCGGGGACACATGGTTGCATCAGCGACAAGTTGACTCTTACATAAGTATAAGCAACGATACCCCATCGGACGTTGGCATTCACGTGATTGTGGCCAAGCAAGTTAAAGTTGACACCGATATTTCTAAAAACCCAAGTAAAAGAAGAGACGGAATCAGGATTGCTTTTGAATGTGAAGCATGTGGTCCTGTACAACCCCTAGTTATTTATCAACACAAAGGCGAAACTTTCGTCGAATGGGAAAGCAAATGATCAACTTTAAACCGACCCCTTTACCCGTCTTACCTGAAAAGATTCCACATGAATTAAAAGAGTTGCATCGTTGGGTTGTTTGGAAACTTGATGTATTAATCAAGAAAAATGGTGATACTGTATGGAAAAAAGTGCCATACAGGACCAATGGGCGTTTGGCCCAGGTGATCAATTCAAAACATTGGTCTACTTATTCTGAAGCAATGGATGCCTATTTAACCGGTGCTTTTGACGGAATAGGCATTGTGTTTGATGGTTCAGACGATATTCACGGGATTGATTTAGACGACTGTATTGTTGATGGGAAATTAAATGAGACAGCTACCGAACTACTAGATCGTGTAGATGGATATGCTGAAACTAGTCCGTCAGGGACAGGTATTAAACTGTTCATTAAATCAAACTTAGCAATAAATGGTAGAAACAATAACGTTGAGGTATATAGGGACGGGCGATATTTTACCGTTACCGGTCATCAATTAAATGGTCATGAATGCGTAGGTGAATCTAGGCAGGATGTGTCTTGGTTTGTTGAGCGACATTTTAGAAGCAATGAGGCAATGAGCCTTGATGCCTACAAACCAAAGCTTTCTGATTGGGATGTGAACCGGGTGGAGTCGGAATTGCTGTCCTATGTAGGAGATATTGAGAACTATAGCTCATGGTTGCAATTAGGCATGGCGCTTCATCATCAGGGGGGCGGGTCGGAGGAATGGATGGCTTTATGGGATCAAGCCAGCAAGGCAACTCAGTCTTATGACCACAAAGAGATTGTATCTAAATGGGATTCATTTAATGACCAGCATTACACTGGTTCGGGCTCAGTCACATTAGCCTCTATCATTAAGGTCGCTCAAGAAAATAAGAAAGTTGAACAAGTAAAGATTTTTGACAAATACAGGTCAATGATTAGCGATGAGGCGGCGTTAGATCAACTTAGGACTAGGGTTATTGATGAAATCAAAGCAGATACTGCTTTGGACCATGTGACGCGTAATGTGCTGGCCGGTGAATTAAAGATTAAGTTTAAAGCATTAGGTTTCCCAATATCTATTAGTGATATTAAGGCAATGATTAAGCCTAAAGTCCACGGGGGTGTGCCTGAATGGCTTTCCGATTGGGTTTATGTAACAAGCATTGATAAATTTTTTAATGTCACTACAAAAAGAGTTGTAAGCCTGCAAGGCTTTGGGGCGATGTTCAATAGGTTTTGTGGCGATGAGCCTGCTACGTGCCTTGCCCTAGACTTTTTCAAGATACCTACACCTGACAAAATCATTTATTTACCTGCAGCCGAAGACATGTTTTATTTAAATGACTGCCCTTGTGTTAATGAATATAACCGCAATAGTGCTCCGGATATTCCAGTGGAGTATAGTAAAGGGGACCTTAAGGCAATTGAGGCAATTGAGAAACATATTGCAATGATTCTTGTTGAGCCTAACGCTGTAGAAATAATGATTAGTTGGATGGCCCACAATGTCCAATATCCGGGTGTGAAAATTAGATGGGCACCTTTGATTAAAGGTATTGAGGGAGACGGTAAGTCGGTGCTCGGTAACCTAATGATGGCTGCAATGGGTATGGTAAACGTTGGAATTGTGTCCCCTTCAGTATTAGGTACAGGCTTTACTAAATGGGCATCAGGCAGGTGTGTGAACGTACTGGAAGAGATCAGGATGGTCGGTCATAATAGGCATGATGTATTGAACACCATTAAACCCTATATAACGAATGATCAAGTGACCATCCATCCAAAAGGCTGTGATGAGTATGTTGCACCAAATACAGTTAACTATCTCGCATTCACTAATCATCCTGATGCCCTACCTCTAGAGGACACGGATAGAAGGTGGTGGATTCAATTCACACCATTTTTTGATCAAGAAGAATTAATAAAGGTTGCGGACACAACCTACTTTAGCAGGTTATTTGATGCAATAAGGGATCATGCACCTGCAATTAGGAAGTGGCTATTAGAGTGGAAGATGAGCCCATTATTTAATGCAAAAGGCCAGGCACCTTCATCATCAGCTAAAAATCAAATGATAAGTCTCAATGTTCCAGGTGAATTTAGGGCCATTAAAGAGCTGATTGAACGAGGCGGCCACGGGTTTAATAGTGAGATTTTATCAAGTCGACACTTTACTTTGGCCCTAAGTTTTGTTGAAGATATTGAGGTCCCAAAGAGTAGCGCACTACCAAAAATGCTCATGAAATTGGGATTTTCTGTCTTTGAAAACCCCGTGAAATGGGAAGGCCAGGCTTGTACGATCTGGTTAAAAGGTTCGAGGTTAGGGGAGCTGTCCCTCACGTTTAAAGGAAAGGAGAAGTCAGAAATAAACAGGATTATCCGATCGATGCTTGAAAAAACAGGAGTAAATGACTTATTGAGCTAAAACCTCTAACCTCTAACCTAACCTCTAACCTTTCTCTAACCTTATTAAGTCTTTGATTTATATATATAATATGCTTAAAAGGTTAGAGGTTATAGATAATAGTATAAAGTTACATACAGAAATAATATATATCAACATAAGACATTAGCTATATATATTTCCCGGGGCAGACTAAAGTTTAAAACCTCTAACCTCTAACCTCTAACCTTTTTATTGAAGACAAAATCATGATTAAAGTGGGCAATATCAATACGATTAAAGTGAGTAAACCTGGTTCTAAGGCGGTTGTTAAGTCTGGTTCTAAGGGGGTTGTTAAGTCAGAATCCAGCGAACAGACAACGTTGGTTGCTCGTGTACGTAACCTACACCCTGAGCTGGTTCTTATGAGTATTCCAAACGGTGGGAAAAGGGAACCTCGGGTTGCCGCTCAAATGAAAAGGGAAGGGGTGTTGGCTGGGGCACCTGATCTATTCTTAGCTGAACCCCGTGAATGCTGGCACGGTTTATTCATAGAGATGAAGAAAAAGATCGGGGGTAAAATAAGTAGCGAACAGACGTCAGTTATTAAACTTTTAAAGGACAGAGGTTATCAGGTTATCGTTGCAGAAGGCGCCGACAAGGCCTACATCGAGTTATTGAGGTATGTCTATGGGGATAAACTACCTGATTGGCTTAATCGCCCCCATGGGGTTTTTAGCAGTAGTTTAAAAAAATGACCTGGTCCTCAATTTCAAGACACCAACGAGGCTATGACAACGAATGGGTCAAACGACGCAAAAGGATTCTTGAGCGCGACTGTGGGTTGTGTCAAGTCTGTGCAAAGCTCGGTAAGGTTACAATTGGCAAGCAAGTTGACCATATTAAACCTAGATCTAAAGGTGGAACAGACAACGATGAGAACTTGCAAACAATCTGCAATGACTGTCACAAGATCAAGACGCTACAAGACGAGGGCAAAACAATGACTCGCCGCGTAACGATAGGGGTCGATGGCTGGCCAATTTAGGGAGGGGGGGTAGTGTTAATCTCTAGAAACCTTTCCTAC
>ENA-OSIY01000739-OSIY01000739.1-marine-metagenome-genome-assembly--contig:-NODE-739-length-18013-cov-8.149364_pt1 | contig 18013 bp, 19 predicted proteins | sample MGYA00237884_ERZ534233 | MGnify/ENA primary metagenome ERZ534233 (study PRJEB26412, sample SAMN06343840) | marine metagenome | isolation source: estuarine water | place: USA: Columbia River Estuary... | reverse complement strand
CGTCGGCAGCGTCAGATGTGTATAAGAGACAGATACTGGAAATAGTATTTTGACTGGACCTGGACAACCAAATAGATACCATAGTGTTGCTGTAAATGAAGAAAGAACTAAGTTTGCTTTATTAGATAGCTCATGGAACTATATTCAAAATAGCGGTGATTGGGTTGGAGATAGTTATTCAACTATATTATCTTCATTAACATATAATAGTGCTAATACAAATTCAATTGTTTATGAAACAATTAGATTACATTTAAGATCAGGTTATAATTTTGCTGGAAGAGGTTACGAAGGATTTTTATTCGAGGTTAGAGTACCTAGAGTAAGTGGCATTATGAATAATTTTACACAGATTGTTTATTTGAATTCATCAAATTATGAACTTCAAAATCCTGAGCCTTTTATTTTATCTGAAACACTTTATTCTAAATTTATCGAATTAAAAGTGCCTTCATTAAAAGACTTAGATACTGATTTTGCTGAATTATTTTTTGGAACAGTTGGATCTGGAAATGAAGTTGATCCTACTGCACAATATGACATTAGTTTTAAATTAATCAATTCATACAAAACAATCGGAGGATTTGACTTTGTTGAAACAGCTGAAGAAACTAGTTTTGCATTAGCAATAGAAGATGAATTTATTGATATTTCAGCTGGTATTTCAGAATCATCTGAAGGAGATTACTTTGAAATGGTAGGTTTATATAATTCATCTGCTACATCTTTTAATAATTATATCACAAATAGAATTAATACATCATCTGACGATATTACAGTCTTACATGATATTACAGTCTTTGAACAATTAGGTACTTCATTTGTACAGACATTCAAAACTACATTTAATCAGACTCAAAATTTTGATGAGCCTATTACATTTAGACCTATCATTAAAAATGCAGGAACTGCTGTATCTTTTACATTAGATTATACACTTAGAGTTTACAATGAAACTGATAATACTCAAATTGTAAAAACTTCAAGTTGGAACAGTTTAAACTCTGTTAATAATTGGTCACCTACTAAGTTTGGTAAGAAATTACAAAATATCGTTCTTAAAAATTCGAATATTGAGACTAAAGTTTACAACAAATTACCAAAGATAACTATAGCAACAGCAGCAGAAAAAACTATGAATTTGAATCCTATTCAGAGTCAAGTAAAATATGTACAGAACTTTACTGAAAGAGTTAATGTTGTAACAAGCATATCATCTGTTAACGTTAATGCTGGAACTGCTTTAGAAACTTCAGCTACTGCATTTGCGGGAGAAGGACTTGCAGAAATTTCAATCTCACCGGTTGATACTTTTATTAAATTCAAAGTAGCTAAAGATAATAATGGTGACTTAAACGCCGTAGATCTTCACAGTGCTGAAACTCTATATTTATTATTTAATGACGGAGCTGGTAAAATAGTTAAATTTGCCAATCTTCTAGAATATAAAGGTATCGATTCATCTATGGGAGAAATCTTATTTAAAGTAGATCAAGGTAATGCTAATATTATCAGAGGCTTTATTAACAAACAATTTTATATTACATTACATAACGGATCTAATGAGACAATGTTATATAGTGGAAAATTCAAGAACGCATAATGATTTTAAATTCTAGAAATAACCTATTTGAATTTAAGTTTCCTAGGAAATTTATACCTGATGAAGTAGCTGCCAAATATAAAAATTATTTGAATAGAATTCCAGGATCTGTACTTAGTGAACCTATTGACTATATCAATTATAGTATTCAAGGAATTGCAATGCCAGGAATAGCGTTTGATCCAGTTGAACAAAACTTTAATGATGGTACCGTAACATACCATAGAGGTGCTATTCCAATTCAAAATACAATTAACAGAGAATTTTCTGTTACTATGCAACTTTTAGATGGTTTTATTAACTATTGGATCATGTTAGATACATTGCTTTATTATTATAGTAAAGAAGTAAAAGAACCATTTATTCAAGATGTTAGTCTTAATATTTTAGATGCTGAAGGAAATATCTTAGCAACTGCTAAGTTTGAAAAATTGATCTTCAAAGAACTCGGTGAACTTGAATTAAATATGAGTACTAACGTTGCTCAATTCTCTACATTTGATTGTACATTCAATTACAACAAATTCAACCTTAAAATCGAGTTGGATTAATCTGATATATACTATATGAAAACATTTGTTGAACACTTACAAGAAACTGTTAATCCCGATATCAAGGCTTTAAATGAGGCCCTACAGGAAGAATGGTCTCCAGAATTAGAAGAAAAAGTTGATGCCGCTATTACAGAATGGTTGAAACAATACACTGATGAATCTGGTAAAATTGATCTTGAAAGATTCAATGAAGAAATTACTAATGAAGGATTTTTAGGAACTATCCTAGGAGGTCTAACAGGATTTGCTTTAGGTAAATCAATTGGTAAAGTTATTGCTAATGTATTAGGTATACATTCAGGCGTTTTGTTTGATCTTTTAACTTCAAGACTTGTTGGAGCCGCTTTAGGTTCTGCTCTTGGCTCACGTGTAATTTAATGAATATAGTTTCAATTGACTTCTCTATAAATTCCCCAGGAATTTGCATCCACAATACAATCGACAAGAATTACGTTTTTGTTTCATACCTTAAACCCAAAACGGGAACGAAGGCAGAACAAAAGATGCAAGAAGAAATGTCAGTCTTAGAAGGTTGTGTTATGGTCAAACAACCAAACTTTGCTTCTCAAACTGAATTTTCAGAAGGAGAACTTGCAAAGATCTTAAAATATAAGACCATCTCAAAGGATATTATTAATATTATCTTAACTCATACTAGATGGGAAGATCCATACTTATTTGCTTTTGAAGGTTCTTCTTATGGATCAAGTGCTGGCACCAATAATATTATTGATATGGCAGCTGCTGCAGCTATCTTAAAACTAGAGATAATAAATACTATAGGTCCTAAGGATATTATGACTATTGCCCCTTCAACTATCAAGAAACATGCTGGTAAGGGTAATATGAAGAAAGATGAACTCTGGGGGAAATTCTTAGAAAATTGTTTGAAAGATCCAATTCTTGAGTCTCATCCTATTTTTGAGTTCGTTAAAACTTTGGAGGTTACCAAAAAAGTGCCGAAGCCCCTTGATGACCTAATAGATGCTTATTTCCTAAATCACCTAGTTGGATCTAATTTGGTCCAGCCCTAATCTTACCTCTGGGCTTAAAGACTTTAGTTATATGCTAGTGCTGAAAAACTGTTTCAAAAAAAGTGAAAATAAATGAATAATTTTTTAATACACGGAGTGGACTACTCATTTGATCCCTCAAAAAACTCACAAATAGTTAATTATCAGTGGTTTATGGATGCACTGTCATCTGGCAATTGGGAGAATGATACTTATAGTGTCTTTGACATAGTAAAAGATCCTACAAAAACAGCAATAGACATAGGCGCATGGATAGGTCCCACAGCAATTTGGTTATCTAAGAACTTTAACAAAGTTATTGCAGTAGAAGCAGATGCGATTGCATTAGAAGCCTTAAAAGCCAACTTAAAATCATCTAACTGTAAGAATGTCAAAGTAATAGACAGACCTATCTACTCTGAATCTAATGTTAAATTGTTCTTTGGCTCTAATACTAATAGAGAAGCCGACTTAGGTGACTCAACTAGCCAATTAAAAAACGAGTCAACTAACACAGATGATTCAGAAGTCCTAACAATAACTCTTAGTGATATACTTAAAAAGGCCAAAGACGTGTCCTTTATTAAAGTGGACATTGAAGGTGGTGAAGAACATATTATCCCTGAACTATTTGAAACATGTAGTAAACACAATATAAGTCTATGGATTTCATTTCATTATACATGGTGGAAAGATTCTAACATAGATCGCTTTGAAAAGCCATTTTCCCTAGCAACAAATGAAAAAAATATCGCAGAATTTGTAAAAAAACAGCCATTTGGCAGTCTTTTTCTAACGTTCTAAGGATATATAGAAGGTGATACTTTATGTATAAGCTCCAATCCCGGGTTATCTTTCACTATTTTTGAAACATATCTTAGGGTATACGGTATAAGTATTGTTATCGCACTTAAAGGCATTAACGCAATTAAAGAACTAAACAATTTAAAGAATTAAAGACATGGCAGAATTTGACATTTTCAATCTTGGGGTCGACGCAGTTGATACCCACGCAGTACAAACAACTTCTAACTCAGAAGTGTACAAACCTACCGCAGATGACGGTAAAGACGGAACCTACAAAGCACTTATCCGCTTCGTACCTAATCCAAAAAACCCACGTAACTCACTAGTTAAAAAGTATGTACATTGGTTGACTGACGCTTCAGGCGAAGGTAAACTAGTTGACTCACCTACTTCTATCGGTGAAAAGTGTCCAATTGCAGATGCATTCTGGAAACTACGTAAATCAGACTCAGCTGTAGATCGTAAGATCTCTGAGAAATTAAAAAGACGTGAACAGTATTACGCTCTTATCAAAATCATTAAAGATCCACAAAATCCTGACTTAGAAGGTACATATAAGATCTTTAAATTTGGTTACAAAATCAAAGAAAAGATTGACGCAGAATTGAAACCAGACTTTGGTGAACCAACTCAGATCTTTGACCTTTTTGAAGGTAAAAACTTCGAGTTAATCATCACTCGTCAAGGTGAATTCAACAACTACGACAAATCAAAATTCTCATCAGCACGCTCACCAATCACAATTGATGGTAAAGCAGCAGAACGCAATGCAGAATTTATGGCTTCTATCAAAGAAGAAATCACATCAGCACCAGATTTGACAGCTTACGAATACCAAGTATGGGACGACCAAACTAGAGACTTCGTTAATGCAACTTTACGTCAATATTTGACACCAGGTGGATCAGCAATGGACGAGCTAACAAGCTCAGCTCCAAAGAAAAAAGCTACACCAAGCAAAGCTGCTGCAACAGCAAGTGAGGATTTCGATTTAGAAATGACTACTTCTGCACCATCAGCAACTGCATCTGTTAACACAGACGATGCTGACGATTTAGATTCATTCTTAAGCGACTTAGACATTTAATAATGGCTAATATCAGTGATGATTTAAAAGACAAAATCCGTCAACTGGTTAAACAAGTCGTTGTTCAAGAACACACAAATTCACAAAAACAAATGATTAAGGAAATGCCAGGGCGATTAGCTCTGGCATGCCCTTTTTGTGGTGATTCAACTAAAGATGGCTTAAAGAAACGTGGCAATCTTTTTTGGGACACCTTACAATATCACTGCTACAATTGTGGAGAACATAGTGATGTACATGCATTCTTAAAACATTTTGGCTTTAGACTAAGTTCATCGGAAGATTCATTAGCAGTAATTGATATTGTTAAAGAGAATCGCATGACTGTTGCTAGAACAGAATCACTTCAACATGCTGTACTTTTACAAGCTGCAGAACTAGCAATTCCAATTGAAGACTTTAAAAAATTAACAGGTGCAGTAAGTATTGAGCCTGGAGATTTTGCATGGTTTTATTTAAGAGGTCGTATGCTACATTATATGTGCGATGACTTTCTTTATCAACCCAAGAACAAAAAACTTTTGATCCTAAACAGAGTTCCTGGTAAAAATGCCATTTTAGGCTATCAAGCTCGTGGTATAGGATCTTATAAAAGCAAGTATTTGACATTTGAATTAAGTAAAATGTATGAAGACTTTGGCTTAGAATTCCCAGAAATGACTTCTGAAAACAAAGAAATATTAAATAGGATCTCAACACTATTTGGTATTATGAGTATTGACTTTGGTCGTCCATTCACTTTATTTGAAGGACCAATTGATGCCAAGTTTATGAAGAATACAATAGGACTTGCAACTGTTGGTAGAAATACTGATGAGTTTGATGAGATTCAAACAGTTAGATATTTTATGGATAATGACGAGGCTGGTAAAAAGAAGATGATTGAAAAGCTCAAGAAGGGTAAATCAGTGTTCTTATGGTCCAAATTTCTTGCCGATGCAAATATAGATACATATATAAAGGATCTAAATGATCTGGTAAAGTATTGTGCTGAAACAAAGAACAAACACTTAAATAAGATTAATGATTATTTTAGTAACTCTAGTTTCGATATGTACCATATATGAAAAAAACATTTGAACAAACCATGCTCGACTCACTCGAGGAATTTAACAATGATAAACAAAGACACAGCAAGAATTTTAGATTGCTAATAGGCTTCGACGTGCCTCAATACAATTATTCTAGTCCATCATTTAACATACCTCAAAAGCCTAAAAACCCTAAGAAAAGAATCGCCGATAAATATACAAAGCCAGGTAAGAACTCACTTTTTTAAAACAATATAGATGTCAAATAAAATAATAGAGCTTGATGAAAAATTAGCTACAGAGAGAGGAAGTTGGACTGAAAAGATAACTGAATTAGCTAAAAGAATCAAGTACATAAACGGTTTAGAGGACTTAATAGCAGAAATGCTTAGTCACCGTCAAGTCTTAGTCGATCGTTCAACTCAAATGAACATTATGATTAAGAAACAAAAAGCTCGCATAGACGTTCTGTGGCGAGAGAATTTCATCAAATACTACAACTTCGATTACAAACTAACTGATAAGCAAAAAGAACAATTTCTTGTTGCTGATATGACAGAAGACCATCAAAAAATAAGTCTTCTAGAAGCTCAGTTAGAATTTTATAAAGAATCAGTAAAGACTCTAGATAATATGGGCTTTGCTGTTCGTAATAGGCTTGCTATAAAAGACCTATAACGATAGAAAAACAACACCCAAATGGTGTGGAATTAACATTAACAGAAGATGGTCAATTCCTAAGAATAGATGCCGCATCGGATCTTGAACTAGAGCAATTGAACATCACGTTTACTAGAAGAATTGAGAGCTGGAGATTTCACCCACTGGTGAAAAAAAAGCTATGGGATGGGTATGTTTCTTACATTAAGGATAACAAGTGGATCCCTGCTGGTCTTTGGAAAGAGGTTATGCAGATGTGTAAGGAATATAAGTATGAACTTCGGTTAAATGGTGTAACTACTTTATTCGATAGAGAAATTCAAGCTGAAGAATTTGAAGCATGGGTAAATGAGTACTTTAAGGACTCTAAAATGAAACCCAGAGACTACCAGATTGATACAGCATTTAATATTTTAAAGTTTAGAAGATGTTTAGCAGAATTAGCAACTTCTGCTGGTAAGACTCTAATCAGCTTTTTGACGATAGCGTATATGCTTGAAAAGCAAAAAGCAGAAAAGATCCTATTTATTGTGCCTAACGTTTCGTTAGTTGTACAAGCTACTGAAGATTTTGATGAATATAATTATAGAAATAGAACACCAATCAAGGTGCAACAAATCTATTCTGGACAAACTATCAAAGCCAACAGAAATGTTGTAGTTGGTACTTATCAATCATTAGTTAAAAAACCAAAAGAATACTTCGATCAATTTGATTGTGTTATGATCGATGAAACACACAAAGCAAAATCAGCGTCTATTAAAACCATTTTACAAAAGTGTACAAATGCTAAATATAGATATGGTTTATCGGGTACTATTCCAAAACCTGGCACATTGGATCGTTTAACTCTTATGAGTTTTACAGGTCCTGTTATTAGTGAAGTAACTGCTAATTTTTTACAACAAGAAGGACACATTGCTGGTTGTAAAGTTAGAGTTATTGAGATGGATTACGCTCCTGAAACAGCTAAAAAAGCCTTTTATGAATTGGCTACAAACAAATACGATAGTAAAGATGTTTTCTCGCTCGAACAAAACTATATCATCAATAACGAAGCTCGCCTCGGATTTATTACTAGTGTCATTTCCAGAATACCACGCAATAGTTTGGTCCTTTTCCATCGCATTGAGCACGGGAAAAAGCTATACGAAAAGCTACGCAAAGAAAGTGACAAGAAAGTCTACTATGTTGACGGAGGAACTGATGCTCAAATTAGAGAAGAGTACAAAAAGAAAATGGAAGAAGGCGAAGAAATCGTCATCATCGCTTCCTATGGTACATTCTCAACTGGAATCTCAATCAAAAAGATCCACAACATTTTCTTTACAGAATCATTCAAGTCAGAAGTCATCATCAGACAATCAATCGGTAGAGGATTAAGACAGCATGAGTCCAAAGAAAGTGTTAATATCATTGACTTTGTTGATGATTTACGTTATGGAGAATGGGACAATTACCTAATGAAACACTCAAAGGCCAGGATTGCAATATATAAAGATCAGAAATTTGAATACTCCGTGAAGCAAGTAAAGTTTGATGGAGATATATAGAAAAACACAAAAATAAAACTTATATAATCATGGAAAAACTCCATACATTTAAATCGTTCTCTCAAGTGAGAGAAGAAGCTGCTAAAATGAAGCAGTTAAAAGAAGTTTCAAATAAACAAGCTCAATCAATTGAGAAATATAATTCTCTTTTAAAAGAGTATGGTATCGCTAGTCCAAACGAATTAGAAGAAGAAGTGAGAAATCAATTCTTTTCTAAATTAGTTGAGTCAATTGATTCATCATTTGTTATTAACGAAGGCACAAGAGGTCAAATCGGTACTCTTGACAAATCTGGTAAAATTACAACTACTTATGTTCATTATGGATCAGTTTCATCAGCTGGTGATTTCTTAAGAAATAATGGTGGAAAAGAAGCCAAAGAACTTTTAAAATTAGGTAAAGCTGGTATTTCTTTCTTAGGAAAGAAAATCACTGCTAAAAATGATTTTAACAATCCTGATTATGATGCAGCATGTTTCTATGGCAGAGACAGAGGTGAAAAAGGAAATGCAATTGTAACTGGTAAAGTTGACAATCTTAGAAAGTTTGTTAACGACATTAAAAATGATGGTGGTGCAGAATATCTTTATTTATGGGATGAAACTACTGGAAAATGGTTATTCATGGATACTTATGAAGATGAAACTTTACAAGTATTTGAAAGCAACACAGCATTTGATGTTAATGAAGCTATCTCAAGATCAGCTATTAGCAGAATGAATGGTCTAGTTTTGATTAAAGAAATGAAACAATTATTAGATGTAGCTGGTGTACTTATCCAAGACTTAGTTGAAACTGAAGGTTTTGAATTTGATGAGTGTGTAGACTATTTAGGATTCAGAATTGCTGACGAATGGAATGGTGTTTACGAAGGTAAAACTATCAAAGCTAGTGAAGGCAATGCATTCGGCGCTGCTGTAACTAAAGCTAAAGAAGACGAAAAAGATGAGTTTGAATTTAAAGGTAAAACTTTTAAAGTAACAGAAGCTGAAGAAATCTTAGAAGCTAGATCTATTAATAAGATCCAAAATGATTGGACAAAGGTAACAGGCGAAATGGCTGAACTTGCTAAAGAATGGAAAGCGGCTGAAGGAGATGCTAAAACTGACTTACTTGCAAAAATGAAAGAGAAAACAGCTGATAAAAAAGCTTTAGAGAAAGAATTAGATGCTGCAGTTGCTGGTAAAGACAAAGATCTTGAATTAGCAGTTGAATCTGTATCTATGAATAATCTTGATTGGGGTAAAACTACCGCTGAGAGAAATGATAATTTAGACAAATATCATTCTCTTAAAACTGAAAAAGAGAAAGAAGAATTTTTAAAGAAATTAAAAGAATCTTTAGAAGTAAACGAAGGATTTGAGGTTCATTATTCTGATGGCGTTAGAGCAATGAAGAAATTCAATAATCAAAATCAAGCAATGGATTTTGCTAAAGAACTAATTAAGAACAAAAAAGGTTTACAATTTGTAGATGTTTTTAATGCTGGTTCTGGATTTCATTCAACAGCAGACACAGATGCTATCGTAGCATTCTGGGGAGAAGGATCTTATACAGACAATGTTTCTAAGAAAGATTCTAAATTAGCTGCTAAGAAAATGAATGAATCAATTGACTTGAAAGAGGCTGAAATTAATTCAGAAGAAGAATTTACAGAATATGCTCACGAAGTATTGAAAAAAGCTTTTGGTGAAGAATACGATGAAACTAAAGCAAAAGCAACTATCGATGGTATTTTAAGTAAAGCTGATGGTGATTTTGGTGCTGCAATCGGTATGTTAACATCTGGTTTAGGTGAATCAGTTGCTAATGAAGCTCTTAAAGCTACTAAACCAAATGAAGTTGAAACTATTGAACTTGATATGGCATGGGATGATTCAGACAAAGAAGAAGACAAAGCAGCTAAAGCAGCTTTCAAGAAATATAAAATCACAGTAAAGGGTGCTAATGGTCAACCTGGAACTTATGAAGTAACTGGTAAGAAAAAAGACATTCTTGCATATATTCAAAGTGAATTTTATGAAATGGATGACGAAACTGTTGAAGAGTACTATCCTGAACTTTTAGAAGGTAATTCATTTGAGATCTGTACAATAACTAAAGATTAATTAAAAAGATAAATAATAGACCTGGGCAAACACTCAGGTCTTTTTAACTATTATGAAACTATTAACACTTAAAGAATACATAACTGAAAAACAGAATTTTACTAATTCTGATTTTAATCTTGTTATGGAAGGTGGAGCAGCTGGTCACATGATGCATCCATTTGACGATAACTCTCTGACATTTGCAGATTTTAAAATGTTTATTGATAGAGGATTACAAGGCGACTTGAATTTTGAAGAAGCTGCAACTGAAAAGACAGATGGTCAAAATCTATTTGTGACAATGATCGATGGTAAAGTAATGTTTGCCAGAAACAAAGGTCAATTATCTACTCCATTAGATTTAGTAGCAATAGTTTCTATGTTTGCTAATCATGAATCAGAAGGCGTAAGAAACACATTTACTTACGCAGCTCAAGATTTATCAGCATCATTACAAAGATTGCCTCTTAAAACTCAAGAAGATTTCTTTCAAAATGGAAAAGCATTCATGAATATGGAGCTAATCTATTCTGGAAATGCTAATGTAATTGCATATAACAGAGATGTTATTCAGTTTCATGGAATTGTAACTATTGAAGACGGTACAACAAATTCAAAAGCTGCTAAAGATCTTGCTAAAATCTTACAAGATACTAATAATCATATTCAAAAGACTTTTACTATTATACCTCCGCAGGAACTTAATATTAATAAGATCCCAGATTTTGAAGAAAAGAAAGGTTACTTCTTAGGTAAAATCAATGCATTACAATCAAAATACAGTTTAAGTGAAAACGAACCTGTTTCTAAATATCACGAAATGTGGTGGAAAGAAGAGATTGATAAAATGTTCCCTGGAGTTGATGCTAGTTTAAAACAAGGCATGTTATTGAGATGGGCTTATGGCGATAAGAAAACTTTAAACGTTAGAGACGTTGCTAAACAAGTTACACCAGAAGAAAAAGCTGCATTTGATAAATTTGACAAGGAAGATTTAAGAAATAAACAAAAGGAAAATATTAGACCATTCGAAGACATATTCTTAGAATTAGGTTCTACTATTCTTAAAAACGTTTCAAACTTATTGGCTTTAAATCCAAGCGTAGAAGCGCAAAGATTGCATAATCAGATTAGCACAGAAGCTAGTAAGATTAAAACTAACGGTGATTTAAGTCAGATAGATAAAGTTGAAAAGGAATTAGCTAGATTAAACAGAATCGGTGGAATTGAATCCATTATGCCAACAGAAGGTATTGTATTCAAATACAAAGGTAAAATGTATAAGCTAACTGGAACTTTCGCTGCGATTAACCAATTAATGGGAATCATTAAATACGGAAGATAAAGAATATAAAATGGCAATTAAAAAACTTAGAGACCACTTTGCTGAAAGTAATTCAGAAGACTTTAATAAACTTTTAAAGTCAAGAGTACTAGTTACAGAAAAAATAGCTGCAAGCTCTTTTCACTGCCAAAAGGTAGGTGATAAATTACACTATTTTAAGTCAAATCAAACAGAACCTATGGATCTGGTTGACAGAACTATTATTAGATATTATGAGAAAGCTATCAAGCAAATGCAGTCAATTTCAGAAGAGGCTCTATATAAAATGCCAGAAGATTGGAAATTTGGATTTGACTATGTGCCAAATACAAAGCCAGTCGATATTGACTACGATAGATTGCCTAAAAACTTTTTGGTCCTAACACATATCATGGTAATGAATGGTCGTAAGACTAAAAAAGTTATCATTGATCCAGTTGTTTTGAAAAAATGGGCTAAGATATTAGAAGTAGAAAATCCCCCAATCCTTTTTGATGGTTTGATGATGGATCACTCTAAAGAGGAATTGACTAAGGTTTTATCTATGAATGACAAAGAGTTCAGCCAGAGATTCCAGGATGAATCGTTTACACGTTTCATGTACAACATGTTTAAACCAGATGCATTTTCTTCTGCTTTAAATACATCATTAGATTCTGATATCGATGGTTTAATTTTAACATTTGTAAATGGTAACAATTATGATTCTTATAAGTTAGAAGATTTCAGAAGAATCAATGAGCCAATTGACAGAAAACCAAGTGATATGTACCAAATTACAATTTTGGACATGACCACATATTTAAGCAATTATAACTTTAGCGATAATATTTTACAAGCAGAAACTCAAGATGCTCGTTATCTTGAATTAATGTCAAATGTGTTTAATGATTACGTTAAGACAAACTCACATAAATTTATTGGAGCTAATTTTGATCCAGCTGATTTTGCGCTAGGTGAAGACTTTAATTTAAATACCAAATTCATCACTAACGAAAAGACTCTAAGATATGTTGAAAATCCAGTTATTGCTGAGCTTTTCAAAATCTTATTAGGATCTTATAGAAAGATCAGAAACAAAGAAACAGATATTATTTCAACAGATATGATGGCTATGATGAATGAGATTGTTAAAAAGATTGAATCAAAAGTTCTTGAAGAAGTTGCTGAAACTGAAGTCCTAGATTTTGGTTCATATAGTAGACAAAAATCTATTAAGTCTTCTCCAGTTGCTCATATCAGTGAAGCCCTAAAGATTGATTATAAAGATCAAGGTGCACAACCTGTAAATATATTTGTTGGCAGATTCCAACCATTTACATTAGGTCACGTTAAAGTTTTAGAAACTTTAAATAAAGCTAATGGTTTCCCTGTAATTGTTTTCTTGGTAAAATCCAAGACAGTTAAAAAAGAGGATGCCGCCAAAAGACCTTACGATGTTGAGACACAAATCGCAATGATTAATAAAGTACAAAAAGAATATCCTTTCTTAAAAGAAGTGATCGTAGTTCCATCTGCTGCAATCGATGTTATGTTTAATCAACTTAGACCTAATTACGAACCAGTTTTATGGGGTACAGGAACAGATAGAATGAAAGCATACGGTTACATGGTTGATAATGACAAGTACAGAGAAGAACTTAATGTTAGATCTGATTTTGGTTTACATGAAATTAAAAGAGGTGATGATGATATTTCTGCAACGCAAGTTAGAAACAGTATGTTAGATGATGAGTATAACTTATTCAAGAAGCTTGTGCCAAAATCATTACACGGAATGTACGATGAACTTAAACAAAAATTAGAAGTGTCATTATCAGAGAATGAAAGTGTAATGACTTTCGAACAATTCATAAACAAGTAATGGGAACATACGGAGATATTAGAACACGATTTACTTTAGCATTACAGCAAATTAATGAAGTTGAATTTACAGATAAAGAAGCATTCTTAGATTATAAATCAAAGCATGAAATGAGACCAGATACTAAAATTATAGTAGGTGGTAAAGAAACAACTGTAAAAGCAGAAACAGAAACTCCTTCTAAAAAAGCTCAAGGTATTGAAGCTAGAATTAGTAGTATCGAAAAGCAATTATCAGCTATACAAGATCCTGATCAAAAAGAAAATGCTGAAAAGGTTTTAAAAGCTATTCAGTTAATCAACGATCCTAAAAAATCAGAAGAAGAAAAGCAAGATGCATTTGAAGAAATGGTAACATCTGGTATTTTTCAAAGAAACTCTACTGGTAAAAAGATCTATTTAGATCCACAGAAAACTGGTTTATTTTATAAAAGTCTAGGTGATAGTGAATCGCCAATGGTTATCCAGAAGTTAGCACAAGCTTATGGCATTGAAGATATTCCAAAGAGACTTAGATTTGGAATTGATAGAAAAGCAATGACTGGTGCCAAATTAATGGCCGATAATATTAGTAAAATGAAAATCAAAACTACTAAAAATTCAGTTGAAATTGATGGTTTTCAATATAAAGTAGAAGAAATTCCAAGCCTAGATAAAATGAAAGAAATCTATGGTAGTGAAGAAGAAGCTCAAAAAGCAATTGATTCTTTAGGAAAATACAATAAAATTATTGCAAGTACCGCCGAAGCATTTGCAAATGCGGAAGATGCCGATATTTTATCTCCAATCAAAGGTGTATCACCTACAACTCCAGAGAATAGAAAGAAATTAAGAGATGCAATGTCTAGTGACATTATCGCAGAAGGTTTTGCTAAACAATTTAAAGATAAAAAACCAAGTAAAGAGCAACAAAAAGTACTTGATGAATTCAAGTCTTTAAAAGATATTGAAGATCCTAAAGAGTGGGACAAAAAGATTTTGGAACTTACTGGTAAATTAATGACAGATGACTTCTTTAAAACAGGAGCTTCTGACACAGTTGAATTAGTATCTTATGCTAGAGAATTAAACGCTGGAAACATGGTATATTTACCTGCAGCTTCTAATTTCCCTTTAGGTGATATTATTTCAATGTCTCCAACTGATATTGACTTTGAAAAGGATTCTCCAGAAGAGATCAGAAAAAAGATTCAATTAATCAGCGTTGGAGTTGAAAAAAGATCTATTAAGAATGGAGCAGGCGGAGCTTCAGCATCTGGTGAAAAGGTAAATCTTACAGAATTTAAAGAATATAAAGACATTCCGCAAGAACAAGTAAAATCAGATCTACAAACTTTGTCAGATAAAAATAAACTTTATAAAGATATTTTTGACGGAGATACTGAAGAGGCTCATTCTAAAATCAAAGATCTTGCTAAGAAATATGATTTTGACCTAACAGATGAAAAATATGTTACTTCAAAAAATAAATCAATTGAAGCTGCGATTGCAAATATTATGAGTAAAGATAACACAAGTGAAAACGAAGATGTTATTAGAGCACGATTATCAGCATATTACGATCAAGGTAAAACTATGGAATTTGCTTACAACAATACTGTTTCTCAACAATTATTTACCAATGAGGTTTGGGGTTATGATAAGAAAAACAAAACAGCTGATGTAAATAGAACTGACGGTATTAATCAATTAGCTCGTTTGAAATTTGAATTTAGTGTAGGAACTTGGGGCCCAACAGGTAAGCCAGGTAATCCTTTACCAACTAGATTTAAAAATGATAAAGAAGTTGATGAGAAGAAGCTGATAAAGCTTTGATATATAGAAAAACAAAACAAAACAATACTATAATGAAAATTTTTGAATCATTTGAAGATTTTGTAAACAACGGTTATAATAAGATCGACGAAGGCAAAATTGTTCTTAAAAGACAATACGGTGAAAATTCAGCTGTAACTACAGTTAAAGAAACTAAAGTTAGAAATAAAGTTTTATCTGCAATTAAAGATGGTAAATTATCTCATGAAGATTTTAAAGCTATCGTTAATGAATTTTCAGCTGATTCTAAGAAATGGTTAAATAGAAACGCTAGATACTTCAGTGTATCTGAAGATGGTGTAACACTATCATCTTATGGTTCTAAAGTACTTTCTCACATTAACGAGTCAGAAGAAGTTAATGAAGAATTAGAGACAGTTAATGAAGCTCTTAAGTCTTCAATCTTAGCTTCTTTAGTTGACATGAAATACGCTCCTAAAGAATTTTTACAATATATCTACGGTTACACTAAAATTGCTTTAGATCAAATCGAAGATACTGATATTTTAACATTAGATCCTAATACAGCGTACAAAAGAAAAGCTGGTAAAGAATTGGTATTTTATGTTGTAACAAATGCAAAGGAAAATCCTTATGCTGACAAATCAGCATGGTCTGATGAGAAAACTCTTAAACCAGATACTATCTTAGGTGTTGCAAATGGTCAAAACGAATTCATGGGTGCAGCATGGTCTGGAAGAGGTTACACTCCTGATAGAAAAAAGATAATGGCTAAATCAGATTCTGGTGTTGGTATTAACAAATCATACAGAGGTTATGGTGCATCAGGTCTTTATAACGTAAAGAGAATTGCTGAATTAGCTGACGTTGCTTATGTAATTAACATCGACGCTTTACAAGCAAGACTTTCTACAGGTACTTTGTCAAATAATAGAGATGCAGCTAAAAGAGGTGCAATCGCATTGTTAGATCCTAAGAAAATCAAGGAAGAAAACATGAACAGATACAAAGCTATTATTGCAAAAAGATTAACTGATGGTGATAAAACAATCGATAAAATGATTGAAAAAGCTATCAATGATGGAACTGATCTTATCAAAAATGCAGTTAAAGCAAAACAACTTGGTCAATATGGTGATATTATCGCTGGTACAGATCCAAGAGGTAGAGAAGTTAAATTATCTGATGTAAGTAGTTGGTTAACTAGAATCATGGATGATTATGCTAGATTCACATCTGCTGAAGAAAATTCTAAAAAGAATGAATTTGGCGGTGGTTACTATGAAAGAGAAGTTAAACAATATGCTCTAAGTATTAAAGAAAGAGTAGCTAAGTTTGAGAAATTAGACATCGCTTGGTAAGAAATAATAGAATGATATATAAAGAGCAGCCCTAAAGCTGCTCTTTTTTATTATAACAACAATATGCCAAGTACAAGTAAAACACAACAAAGATTAATGGGAGTTGCATACGCAGTTAAAAAAGGCGATATGGAACTTTCTGAAGTTGACGCAGAATATCGGGACAAAGTTCAAGAACTGGTTTCTAGTATGACGCTTAAACAACTAAAAGATTTTGCATCAACTTCTCATGAAGGTTTACCTGACAAAGTTGATGAATATTCAGGAATGGATGCTGGAATTGGTGTAACACCTAATAGCATTACGGGAGCTGGAGCAGTCTTATTACCTGATATGACAACTGGTCGTTTTGGATCAGGAGACGTTCCAACTGGACAGAAGAAAGAGGATGACGAGAAACTTAGAAAAATAAGAAGATACGTATTGTCTATGCAAGATTATATGGATCGTAAAGGCACCTAATGAAAATTACAAAGGTTTATATTTCGGACCTTGGATACCTAATGGTATCAACAGAAGATCGCGGCAATACATGTAATTATGTTGCTGGATCTTTAAGAGATGTGTTACCAGAAGAAATTGCTCAATTACCAATTGAAACCACTTCTGGTTATATTTTAACTCCGAAATTAAATGAAACAATTCACGAATAAGCTTTATAATACAAAAGCTAATTAATGAATACCAACATAAAAATCATGAGTAATGAAGAACACATCGAAGAGATTTTGATGGAGGCTTCGGCTTATGGACTGCGACTAGAAGTTATCGAATTCGCAAAAAAGAACATGGAAGAGGATCCTAATATGGATCGATTGACCGCATACATTCACGCATTTAACGATTGGATAAAATGATTACAACAATTACAACAGACATTCACAAAACATTTATTTACGAAACAATGGATGGCCAATTCATGGCTACAGATCCATTAGAGTTCGATCAAGTTATTCCTGGAGGACCATGGAAAACGAAAGAAGAAGCTATCACAGCTTTTGAAAAATATGTTCAGTTACATCAAATTATATTTGAGTAATGAATTCTCTAGATACACAGTATCAAGCACTACTTCAAGACATTCTTGATAATGGAATAGTCAAAGGTGATAGAACTGGAACAGGAACTATTTCTGTTTTTGGTCGCCAGATCAGACACAAAATGAGTGAAGGGTTTCCATTGCTCACAACTAAGAAGATGCCTTTTAAAACCATTACAACAGCTGTCTCTTATACACATCTCCGAGCCCACGAGACAGGCAGAAATCTCGTATGCCGTCTTCTGCTTGAAA
>ENA-OSIY01000738-OSIY01000738.1-marine-metagenome-genome-assembly--contig:-NODE-738-length-18022-cov-11.845472_pt1 | contig 18022 bp, 35 predicted proteins | sample MGYA00237884_ERZ534233 | MGnify/ENA primary metagenome ERZ534233 (study PRJEB26412, sample SAMN06343840) | marine metagenome | isolation source: estuarine water | place: USA: Columbia River Estuary... | reverse complement strand
TGCATCTGTAATGGTCCAGCTTTGAGTCCAGACACCTTCAATTAGTTCTGGAAGATTTTCTGAAATATTTTTTGTATAGTCTACCTGAGTTTCTATTTTTTGTATTGGTAACATAGAATACCTAGACTTTGTAGGTTCGTCTATTATTGACGGAAAAGACACATTTGGATTGTCTATTCTTAAATCTTCAATAGAGTATGGGTACTTAATTACTTCACCATTTTCTATTTTTGCATATTTTATCTCAGCCATATTACATATACTCCTGACGAAACATAGCCTGTGCCAGAAGCTGAGTAGATAGCATCTTCTGTGCTTGGCAAGTCTTTAATCATTATATTATCATATTTCCACAGTGTAGTAACTACTCTAACTGTATTGTTTAAAACGTTTTGAGATGTATCGTACGCTTGCATACCGCCTGTAAGTGTCCCAGCCGCAGCACCACCGCCACCGCCATCTGTTGCACAAGTTAAAATAAAAAATGGACTTTGAGCTGAAATAGTACTTGGAACATCTGTAAGAGTTGCCACTGCTGATGAACTTGCTCCAGTGATGTTAGTTAAAGCGTCAAATCCTCTAGTCGTAGCATTTTGTATAACCTCAATAAAAACAGACTCCGACTCATCGGCAAGACTATCTGCAAAAATTGTTGAAATAGTTGTAGAGCTATCGGCTGCTGTCATATATTTATAGAAAAGTCCTTGACTTGATCCACGCCCATTACCTACATTTCCCTGAAACTTAGCTATAAGAGTAAAGCCTGTTGGTGTTCCTAAAACTATAGGGGTGTCGGTGGTTAGCCCTTTAACTGCACTAACTAACAAAAGTCCAAAACTTCCTTCAGTTATTCCAGCTGGAAGTGTAAATGTTGTACCTAGTCCTGGAGTAGCACGAGTATACAATGTTGTTTTAAATTCTTTAATATTTGTTATTGCTGCTGAGGCTAACAGGGTATTTATTTTACTAAGCATAACTAGTCAATGCCGCCCCTCTAAATGTTGTCCCATCTATTGTTTCAAGAATTACAATGTTGTTTCCACTTGATAAGGTAGGAGCAGTACCACCCTGCCACGCAAATGTTGCACCAGACCAAGATAATGTCGAAGCACTTGTATTATTTATATGTAGCACATATGTTGATGAATTAAATGATCCAGAAGATAAGAATGAAGTATTTATAAGAGTAATTGTTGGGTCTACATAGGCTTGGATCAGGAATGTAGTTGCAGACCAAGTTGGTGTGCCTCCACCAGTACCAGCAGATATTGTCCAGGCTGAAGCGTCTTCTGATGTACCAGCAGATGCAATTGGTGTAGTTTTCCAGCTCATTGCTGAGTATGATGCAGAGGTGCTTGATAGATAAGAGTATCGCTCCTGTAATCCGCTTGCACTGTTGCTATATCCAGTTGGAACAACTGTTGCTGTTCCTCCAGAGTTAGTATTCTCAACAGAAATTGCTGTAACAGCTACAGCATTTGGATATACCGTAGATATTGCTGCTGGGTTTGGAGTTGTCGTTGTTCCAACTGTCCAAGCAGATGTTTGAACTGTGACTACCGCTGTAGACAATGATGGCGTTATTCCTGTTGGTCTAAAGCGTTTTGCAACATATGAGCTTGGTGTGGTAGAACCAGTAAACGTAAGAACCATCGATGTGTCTGGAGTGGCTCCCATTCTTTTCCAAAACAAAGTAGCTGCATATGTTGTTGAACCAGAGTTTTGAGAGCTCCAGCCAGAACTAGACGTAGTTGGATATGCAGCATTTTCTGTTGATGCAAAAATTACAACAATGTCTCCTTCTGCTGCTCCAGTCCATATTCCTGTTACTGTTACTGTATTTGCAGTTAATGTTCCTCCACTGCCAAAGTCTTCCTGAGTCCATCCTGTTGGGTATACCCTTTGTGGAGTAATGTTAGCAAAATAATTACTGGATGCTACGTTAATATAATGTGTATTGTTTGCATACACGTACCCTCCAGTAGATGATGATCCTGTTACCCCCACATCAGATTCTATTTGTTTTTCTGCTAATCCAAGTTGGGTATTGCTATCTATTGTCACGTTTCCAGAAAATGTTTTATTCCCTGCTAATGTTTGTGTACCTGTTGTCACAATACCGTTGGCAGATGCACCAGCAATATTTGGGGTAAAAGTAATAGTGTCTGAAGTAGCATTTCCAGTAATAGAAAGACCGTCTCCAGGAGTAATAGTAAGAGTGTCGGTAGATGAATCAGCAACTACTGAAGTACCGTTTGCAGATATCGTTTCAAATGTATTTCCAGCTCCTCCAGCACCTGTAGCATTAGCATTAATCCAAATACCGCTGCTGTATGTGAGAACTTGATTGTTGGCTGGAGATGTAATTTGCACATCGTCTAATTCTTTCAGTTCTTCTCCTGGTACAGCCCTAACAAAAATTCTTCCAGTAGTTGCGTGTTGTCTTGTTACCGCAGCAATGGGCTTACGCCAAGATGGTGCTGCAGGAAGAGATGTTACAAAGCCTCCAGCAGTAGCAGGATCTGCGTACAAAAGTGTTCCAGCTGTCCAGGCTGTAGTATTTACGTTATTAATAAATCCAAACTGTGTAACAAAACCAAAACCATCTGCAGTAATTTCTTCAGTAGTAATACCGAGCATATAGTCTGACGGATAAGTAGCTATGTTTGATGAAATTGCAGGGGACACAGTAACCGTATCTCCAGCAGAACCAGCAAACATAACCAGTGTTCTATCTGGAATAGCAACTGAGCCAGAAGCATTCTTTACACGAATAACGTGTTCTTGACCAATTTGAAGGTTTACTCCATCAAGAAGAAGTCTTGCTGTTTCAAAGTCTGGGTCCCAGGAAAATTCACCAACTACGGCAGATCCACCAGCATATGTAGTATCTAGTCTAAAGGTATCTGCAGAAACATAGCCAGCATTAGCTGTAATATTTCCAGACACATTGGCATTACCTGAAGAGTCAACAGTGGCGTTAGAGTTAACATCTAAGCCATTTTTGACCTTAAAGTTTTTATTAGTAGTCGCCAAGTATCATCACCTTAGTAAATTATACCAGATAATGATACCCGACAACTAACTAGTTAGACTTCGATCAATGTTCTGGTAGTTTTAACAGTTACACCGTTGGTTCCAGTAACTGAAAGTTGTACGGACCCAGCAGCATTTGTAACGTCTGTTGTAATAATTGGTTCTGCTGAACTGTATACCTCAGCATATTCTGTTACATAGACGTTTGATCCTGTAGCTACCGTAAGGATTTCAATTGCGTAGATATCTCCAGAGCCATTACGAGCCTGAATAGTATACTTTGCAGTTCCGTATGTTGAAGAACTCCAAGCAGTATCAGCACCAGTTGCACTTGTGTCTGTTAGTCCAACTGAGAATGTGTCAATAGCAGCCTGTTGCATAACAACGGTATTTGCAATAACATTTCCAGCTGTAACATTGGCAAAGGTAACAGCAGATGTTGTGTTAATGCTCTGGGGTAGTGAAAGAAGTACGCTACCACTAGATGCATTCGCACTAATTTGATCTGCTGTTCCAGTAAGTGAAGTAACACCAGTGTTTGTAATTGTTATTGTGTCTGATGTTGCATTAACCACAGCTGTAATTCCAGTACCTGCTGTAAATGTAAACGTATCGTTTGAGGTGTCTGGTGATGCAATATTTGTTCCATCTGATAAATTATTAAATACATTTACAGATCCACCAGTTGAAATTACTGCTTCTGTTGCAGCAGATCCAGAGTCTCCAGGAGTTGCAAGATACCAAGCATTTTCTGATTCTTTCCAGAAGATCTTTGCGTTAGTGTAGTCACCACGCTCAATTTCAATACCTGCGTCAAGAGTCGGTGTTCCAGTAACATTTGTATTAAGAACAACAATATTGTCTTCAACAGCAAGAGTGTCTGTGTTAAGAGTTGTAGTTGTACCGCTAACGGTTAGGTTTCCTGTAACAGTAAGGTTGTTTCCAATTGTTACGTTGTCAGGAAGACCAATGGTTACTGATCCAGTAGAACTAGAAACTTCAACTTCGTTGGCAGTTCCAGTAAGACCTGTTACACCAGAGTTGGTAATTGTTACTGTGTCTGTTCCTGCATCACCAGTAATTGTAATACCAGTGCTTGGTGTAATTGTAAGTGTGTCTGAGTTTGAGTCAGCGACAATAGATGTGCCGTTTGCACTAACTGTCTTGAAGATGTTCTGTGCTGAACCTGTGTCTGAGTTTGCAATTGTGATTGTGTCACTACCAGCGTCGCCTGTAATTGTAATTCCAGTGCCTGGTGTGAGTGTAAGTGTATCAGTGCTGCTGTCTGCAACTACTGATGTTCCGTTAGCACTAATTGTCCCAAAAACATTTGGAATGCTTGGGTATGCTACGGTAGCTTCGGTAAGAATGTTTGAGCTGTTAATTGTACCGTTAGTACCTGTGATGGTTACGTTACCGTCAACTGTTAAGCCATTCTTGACTCTAAAGTTTTTATTGACTGTTGCCATTTTATTATCTCCTTATTATGCCTTTAATCCCATACGAGCGAATCGCACAGTGATTGGCGTTACGGCAGGATTGGGGGTAACTACAAGAGTTACATTTGCTCCTACCTGAGAGACGCTAACGGTTCCAATATCCCCATCATTGTCTATTGCTCCATATTGACTGACACTAATGTTTGTTCCATCAACAAGGATTGTTAATTCTGTTGCAAAAAATTTATTTGCACCACCTGTAATTTTAGAAATAGAAACTAAATATTTGATCATTCTCCAACTAGCTGCTGGAAAACTATCAATTGTCGTTGCATTCTCAATTCCAGAAATTGTTTCTTCATTATTACCGACTGTCCCAAGCTCTGTTGCTTGTGCAGCAAGTGTATCAATAAGTTGTGCGTAGTCAGCCCCTGTAGGGACATCTCCAGTTTCAAACTTAGCTTTAATTTCTGCGAGGGTAGGTCTAACCATAATACATTAATTATATCATCAATCTTTTTATAAAATGTAGTTACTTGTACCAACAATAGCAATACCAATTGGTGCTGGATTACCTGGTCCATACCCTGCAATTCCAATGTTTGTAAATCTAACATAGAAAGGAATTACATCAATTACTTTTGCTGAATATACAATGTCAATAACTTTTGTAAGAGGGTACGACGTTGATGTTATTTTTGCATCGTGAATAATATCTGTTATCTTTGCTGAATGTGCTTCTCCAGTTACAGAAGTGTTTGGATATGACGCAGATTCTACTGAACCCAGATACCCAGTTTTTACATCGGTAATTACTGCACTAGCCATTAGCTTTCATCTGAGTTTGTGATATCTTCAATTACAATAATGCTACCCTGACAAACTGTCCAGATTCTAGTTGCATCTCTAATTTCAATATCAAACAGATCTCCTGTTTCAAGAAGGTTTGTTTGTGTTGCAGTAACCTTTACGGTAAACTCTCCAACACCATCTCCTGCAATAGTAGCAGGTGTTACTGTAGTAATCAGTGTTGCAGCATCTGTCATTGTTGGTGTAGTCTGTGGTGTGTTTGGACGCTTAATCTCCATTGATTTTGTCCAAGATGTAACGTTAAGTGCGGCTTTTGTATCGTCAGTTACGTAAACACGAAATGCGGCGGTATCTCCACGAACAACTGTCCAAGTAACAAGTGGTGGGGTATTTCCAACCAAATAAGTTTTACGTGTTGCCATAGTATTTAAATTATATCATAGTGTTACGAGTCAAGTGCAGCATCTTCAAAGGCTGTGCCATTCCAAGTTTTAATAGATATGTTTGGGTATTGTAGCCAAGCTGAACCATCCCAAACTTTTACAATGCCTTTTTTAAATTCAGATCCAATCCAAACTCTAATGTCGTTAGTTGACACAGCTGTTGTAAAGGGATATGTAATGCTTCGTGATCCAACATGAGCAGTTATGTTTGAATAGGTTGAATTGTGTGCATCTGTTACATCGTTCAATGCCGCAACTTGAATTTCATAATATGTTGATGAAACAAGTCCAAAGACTACTTTAAACAAGGCGTTTGAGCCAGTATTTGCAACCAATACCTTCCAATTTTCTGAACCAGAATTTCTATAGTTAATCCTATACCCATTAATGTTTGATGCACTATATGCAGCTGGATCTTGCATACCGTCATCGGTAGGGGCTGACCAAATAATATTTGCACTAATATCAGTTACACTGAGTGCGTTTGGATTTCCTGGCGAGCTTGGAATACTAGCTTGAGTAATAGACCCACTTAGTTTATCTGATCCACTAATCTCTTCCATTGTAGTGTATGTGGTTGAATTAACTTGTACTTGAGAATAAATTGCATTAGCACTTCCTCCTCTGCCATACTCAATTGTTCCACTACCAGAAGTCCCTTCAAATCCATAATAAACTGTAGAGCTATTGGCAAATGCTTTATATCTATATGCAGACTCAGTTGAAAGAGTAATATCTTGACCAACAGAGAGAGTTGACATATTAACTGAAGTGGTAGCATTTACGGCTGGTATACCAGTAAGGCTTGTTTTAAATAATGGTCTAAGGGCAATAAATGCAGGGTTGGATGAATTTCTTCCTACACGAACAGATATGTCTGTAACAGCTACAGGTCTAGTTGTGTATTGGTTTCCAAGAGAATCATAACCTCCAGAAACATATGTACTTGTTGTAGACAGTACAACATTCGAAACCAAAGCGGTTGACGCATTCATTGAAATAGTTTGATCGGCTGGATCAGTAAGTCCAGAACCGAGACTAGTTGTAACGGCTCCCATTAGCTATGCCGTCCAGGAAATCCAAACATCTCCTGTTTGAAGGGTTGCTGTGTTAGGAGAGTTTTGTGAAACGATAACTCTTGTTTGATTTACTGTTGCAGAGTTGGAGTCGTAACCAGCAGCAGCAGCAGGATAATATCTTGCAGCTTTAACAGCAGAAGATGCTTGACCTACTAGAGTAATTGTGTGAACATTAGCATGAGCAGTATTCGATGTAATGGTTGGTGCAATAACTCCTGTTGTTGCAAGTAAGTTTGGAGCAGTTACATTACCAGTAAAAGTTGGGCTTGCAGTATTTGCTTTTATTGAAATAGCATTACCAACATTGGCGTGGTAGTCTTTAAAAGCTTTATTAATGTCTGCAGCATCGGATGCTGTTGGAACTGTAACGGTAATTCCACCTGCTGTATTTGCTTCTGCCATAAAACTATTCTATCAGAAAACTTTTAAAAGTGTTGCAACTTTATAGACTATAGGGACTCCGCCTTCAGTTACTTTAATTACTGGCGGTAGGGTAGATTTAGAATCTGTAATTTTAATTACTGCCACTAGAGGCTACCCCCCACATCTCCTACAACACTAATAGTTCCAACGATAGGAGTCCAGATTTCTGATCCAGTATCTACCTGAACATCAAAGAGTAACTCTGCAACAACAGAACCATATGTAGTTCCCCATTCGACGGTTACATCTGAGGGAGCGGTTACTGTAAGAACGTTAGATGCAAACGAAGTTTCAAGTTCGTATTCAGTATCATTTTTAGGATTATACGCTATCGATGCGAAGCCCCATCCTGTTGTAGTATATGGGGTAGTTTCATCATCTTGAAGAAAAGAAATCTTAATTGATGATGTGTCTCCACGCACTACTTTCCAAGTAACACGTGCAGGGTCCGAGCCAAAAAAATCCTGAATTGCCATACATAAAGTATAACACGATAATTAAAGACTGACACTTAAGGCGGTGGGTATGAGAGACAACCCTAAGTGCCAGCCATTCTTAATTGTATCAGACTACGGAGTAAAATCGAATCCAATCTTACCATCAATCATTTGTTTTGTAATTTTGTGTGGATTAAAGTTTCTATGTGGTTCAATAATTCTTACAAATACTGCTGGACCAACATATGCTTTCATCCACTCTAAAGTACGAACACCTGTATCCTGATTAGGATTCAAAGCGTCTACCACTTTGCCGTTACCGACATAGATACCAATATGACCAAAGTTATTTTCGTATCCAAACCCTACGAGATCTCCAGGTAATGGATCGTTTACTCGTGGACCTAACTGCATCTGTGATGTTGCTGAGTGACGAACATCTTTATTAAGAACCTTCTTAATCACATGCCCCACAAAACCACTGCAATCAAATGCATTACGAGTAGAGCCACCATACCAATATGGAGTTCCTACAAGGCTAAGTGCATATTTTACAAATCTAGATTGTTGTGATTTTGGATTAGAAATTCTTTCTTCCTCTGCCGTAACAACTTGATTGTAAATTGCATCATATTCATTTTTCTTTTCTGCTTCAATAGCAGCAATTGTCTCTCGGATTTCAGATCTATCAAGACCTGACCTAGATATACTGGCATCAACATTTTCAGCCAGGGCATTTGAAGGTGAACATATATTCACTCCAAACAATATAAATAAAACAATAGAACTTATTAAAAAGCTCTTTAGTCTAGGATTTGTTTTCATTTTCAGATTCCTCCTCCTCTATAAAGAGAATAACACCCTAAGTTAAGGTGTTATAACACCAGTATAGCAGAGTTTATAAAATATGGCAAGTTTTAATTGTTACGAAATGTTACGTCAGTAAATACAAGGGATTTGTGTGTCGGAGTTGACAACGGTGTTCAACCTGTGGTATCTTACTATAATGGGGGGGAATAGAAGTGTAAGAAAAAACAAAATAGAAGAAAGAAACCCCTAAGAGAAAGCCTCTCAATAGAAAAGAAGTCAAGTCCGAAGGACATTCGTGCTATTTATTTTTAGCAACATACTGAACAAAGAGTTCGGTCAATTTATCAATTTTATCATCTAGCTTTTCGTGAAATCTTTCACCTTGCTGATTCTGAACTTTTAAGTCTAAGACATCTCCCTCAAGTCTTGTTACTTGATCTTTTAAAGAACTACCACTATTTGGTTTGAGTTCTTTTTTGATATCATCGAAGTAGTGTCTGACTAACCATCTAACTCCTGTTGCTGAAATAGTAATAACTGTAGCAACACTGATACATATTCCTAATATCATTTGAAGTAAAGCAAAGTCCATAATAATATTATATATGCAATTTACTACATCTTGATATAAAGTTCTTCGACAATAACTATATATAGTGTCATTTAAGCGAAGCGAAAAATCGGCGGCGGATAGAGTACCCAACCCCACATAAGGGTATCCACAAACCCTACTATGGGGATGTATGATGATATACTGGATATATGACAAATGAGGATGTTCCCGACGAACCCAAACCAGTTATGCCTTGGGACCTATTAAATCCTAATCAGCCTCGTACTCCCAAACAACTTCAACAGGAGCGTTTAGCCATATGTGGAACATGTGAGTTATTTAATGCGTTTTCAAAGACATGTAAAATATGTAAATGCTATATGCGTATGAAGACTAAATTAGAGAACGCTTATTGTCCTATACATAAATGGTGAAACCACATCAGGCAAGCTTTGCTTGCTGTATACCGTCGAAAAATAAGCTAATCCGCATCTGCACTAGCAAATTAAATTCTAGCTCGTTACAGAGCCTCTGAGAGCTTTATGCTATAATTTATATATGAATACAAATTACATGGACAAGGAATGGCTCACCCATCAATTCGTAGAGCTAAATAAAACATCTCGTCAGCTATCAAAAGAGCTTAGAGTATCAAGAAAGATGATTAATGTGTTTCTCTTGAAGTTTGATCTTATTAAGAGAAGTGATTTGGAAGAAAATGATCTACCGTGACAGATTCACACATACTCTTAATTGTTCTCTGTGCTCCAGTAGTAGCTATCACAATAGCCCTATTGACTATTGGAATTTTATTTAAAGCTGATCATAGTACCTTTAAAGATGAATTAGATGACGAATTCTGATACCGCAAAAACATCGATATTAGATTGTGAATGCGATTGGCACGAATCTGAATAATTTTTTATTTTTGGATTTGTACATTTTCTGAATATTTTGTTTATGTGTATGATACAGGATCTAGGAGAATAAAACACCAAAATTACAGAGCACACTAGTGCCACCTAATAACTAGTGACTAGTGCCACCTAATTGTTAGATGTAAAGGGGAGCAGACTGCTCACAGTCCTGACACACTACCGTGCCAGATTCTGTGTTGTCCGTTACCGTGAGATAGTGTTCGTCACCATCACAGTAGCACTCACCGATAATTTGTTGTCCAATTGTGTATGTCATGTTATGTCCTTTGTTTAGAGTGGGTTGTTCATTGTGGCTACCGTGATACCCATTGCCCAACGGTAGTCCTCTGGCGTACCGTCAATGTATGACTGTGCCAATTCCCTAGTGGAGAATACTCCAATAGTTTGTCCGTCTGTGTTTTCGAGAATGTAGATTTCCATTGTCTGTCCTTTGTTTGTTGTTATCAGTATAGCGTAGGGGTCTGACATGTAACTACTAGTAGCGTCCCCAGAAAATTGTGGAGAGAATGCCACGGTAGGTCTTGCTACCAATCTGGCTATCCTTGTTGCCACGGTAGTAGAGTCCAGTCCAGTAGTATCCATCACGGTAGGTGATTCCAAAGAGAGTGTTGATTCCCTTGATGATTGCTTGTGCTTCGTTCATTGTTTCTGTCCTTTGTTTGTTTGTCCTTGTATATATAAGTATAGTCATAGCACGGACATGTAACTACCAAATACCGCCTTTTTTGATAACGAAATTGTTATTTTTCTATCGGCGTGTCGTGTTGACAAATAGGCATCCAGGGGCGCGGCTCGAACATTTGTTCGATCCCCTTATGGGGCTACGATTACTTCCCCAGTTTTTTCTGGAGTCCAAGCAATTCGTCAAACTCACTAGCCAACATCACATCGCTCTTAGCGATAGCGATGAGTTCCAAGTAACGTGCTTTTTCTGTGTTGTTCATTCTTTGTCCTTTGTTTGTAATATCAGTATGGCATATGGGTAGGACACGTAACCTAGATGCACTGTGAGCACCAAGCCTTGCCATCGTATCCTGTGCAGGTGTCCCCATCCTCAAGGCAACCACACTGACCAGATACTGACGATACTTCGATGTATTCAAAGCCTTCGTCAGAGACACAATCCTTTGCCATTGCTTCGTCAGCAAAATAGTATTCGTCTGAGTAGGCACGTGCTTCGTCTCCGTCAGTGTCGATGATGTCTGTGTATCCAAATGCGATGTATCCCATTTTATGTCCTTTGCTTTCTTGGTATGTCTACAGACTAGCACTAGGCACGGACACGTAACTATCCGACACGCCGTAGTTTGTTCGAACGTTTGTTCGAAGGCGCGGCGATGCAAATTTATTGCGTATTTAAGAATATTATTGCGTTTTCCCTATTTTTGCCTGTTTTTGGTAGTTATATGTCCGTGGTCTGTGTTAGAGTAAAGACATAAAGAAAAAGAAATAAAAGATAAGGATAGAAAATAATGAATGAAAAAATGCTAGATGAGAAAATGATGAATGAAGGATTTATCGATGGATACTTTATCGATGTTTGTATCTGTGATGATAACGAACACTGGTTCAGTGAAGAAACAGGATGTGTATCCTGTGGCTATGTCTCAGATGAATGGGCATAGTTATATGTCCGTGCTATCTGCTAAGATTTAGATATAAAGAAAAAAGAAATGAGAAATAAAATGACTAACTTGGAAAAACTTGTAAATGCAAAACTTGGTGCAATGTCTGCATACTTTTCGGATTGGGCAGGTGCAATCCAACGTGATGGATTCGCCTACGCTACTCTGTTGGCAGAGCAGTCAGAATACACTGACGAACAGGTTTCGGAATTGGCTAACCAAATCTGGAATGGTAAAGTTACCAAGCAGGAACTGTTTGGCTAACCTACCCCCTCTGGGTATAAGTTATCCACAGGACCGCGCCCCCATATGTTGTATCATACTATCCTTTTACGTACTATATCTAGATTCCCCAGAATTATAACGGAATGGTAACAAAACGTAACAATAGGCAGATATTGCCCTCTCTGAGTAGTAACGTGTCCGTGGTCGATGTTAGAATGTGGATATAAAGAAAAAGAAAAGGATAGAAAATATGACTACAAAAGAAGAATTGGTACAGGCTAAGATTTCTGCTATCACGGCAGTATTCTCAGATTGGGCTGGTGCTGTCTACCGTGACACTCAGACCTATAACGCTCTGCTGGCTATTCAGTCAGAATTCACAGATGAGGAAATCACTCTGGTTGCTCGCCAGACTCTCGGAATGTAATTTCGTGTCCGTGGTCTCTGCCATACTGTAAGTAATCAAGAAAAGGAAAATCAAATGAACGAATTAGAAATCGAAATTGACATCAACGAAGTTGAGGACATCAACATCAACACTATGACGAAAAAGCAAATGGCACTACGCCTAAACGCTCTCGTGAAATTGGCACAGGGTAATGTGTTCACAAATCACGATTTCGAGGAAGCCCTCTCGCTCACTCGCCGTCTCTCTCAGTGAGTCAGTGCCGTGAGTGCCGTAGGGATATCTCTAACGAAGGTATTCCAGGAGCAGAATATACCCTATGCCTCTCTTGCTATCTTGAGCAATAGGCTAGGGATATATTCCTAAATCGATCTGTTCATAAGTTATCCACAGGGGCGCGGCAATTTTTTTGCGTTGTTTTACTGTTTACGCAACATTATTGCTTTTCCCCCGATTTTAGCCATATTCTGGGAGTTACGTGTCGGTGGTCGCCTGTATACTGTAGATATAAAGATAAACAGAGAAACATAAAGAATGAGCCTCAGATAATGAGCCTAGCAAATAAGACCCAAAGGGTATGAGCCTAGCAAATAAGTATCAGAGCAAATAAGTCTAGATGTTTCGGATAAGGATAGAAAATAATGAATACAAATCTCACACTCTCAGAAATTCGTGAACAAGGCATTGGCAACGGTTTCACCGTTCTCAGTCCTGCTGATGGATACCGTAAGGATAACACGCTATGGTTTGGCAACTGTGCTAACTGTGGTGAACGAGTTACCCAATCTCGGTTTGACAAGTTTTGGGCTCACACAGTTTATTCTGTGAACGAGCCTCACCACAAGGTTAGCCGTGAGGTGGACTACTGCCCTAGTGTCTAGGGTGGTGCTCACTTGAGCGACCTTGCTCAAAAGTTATCCACAGGATCGCGCTGCAAGTTATCCACAGGCTGTTAATAACACTGTTACGAATTGTTACGAAGTTTCCCTGAATTCCCCTGAATTCTAGGGTTACATGTCCGTGGTGCGTGGTAAAATATAAATATAAAGCAAAGGACAGAAAAATGGAAATCAAAGGCACATTCGCAACAGCACCGAAAACTCTCTCAGTATTGGTTGACCCTTGGATGGTGGATTCGGCAGTCGAAACTATGTTCGAAATGGGTGCTCTCGCTGTCACCGTTCACCACGAATTGGGTGGCACTAGCACTCTCACCAAGTAGTTACGTGTCCGTGGTCACTGGTATAATTTAGATATAAACAAAAACAAGAAAAGGACAAATATGAACAAGACTCCAGAAATCGAATTCCACCTCATTCGCCGTTGGGACGGTGGGCTGGTTATCCACAAGGCAACCACGCTTGGCGAATTCCTGTCGTTCCGTGAGGACGTGGAAAAGGACATTGCTAATTCCGATAGCCGTATCGGTTGGCAATCCTACACGATTGTGTACCCCAAGGCTACTGAGGTTTACTCTGACCCCAAGCGTCTCATTTCCAAAATCGTAGACCGTACTCTGGTGCGTATCCGCAACGGTGGCAAGGAAAACGTAGCCTAGTTATCCACAGGGGCTAGGGTGAGCCTGTAGTTATCCACAGCAAATAAACCTAGCCCCAAAGTTATCCACAGGGCGCGGCGGATCCGTTATAAAACTGTTACGAAGTTACGAGATCTTTCCCTGAATCCCAGAGTTTCATGTCCGTGGTCTCTGTTATAGTGTTACTATGAACACATTCGATGAATTCTCTCGCCCTGTCCACACCTGTCACAACTGCTGGGAAAAGACTTCCCAGATTTTCCAGTATGCTGATGGCTTTCAGCGTTGCCTCTTCTGTCACCAAGAGGCTCGTCCATTCTATCTGCCAGGGGGCATTCTTGGTGTGTCCACTACTGAAGAGGACTGGTTCTAGGAGTTTGTCCTAACAAACCTGGGCAGCGCGAGGAGTTATCCACAGCCTGTTAGTAACTTTGTTACGAAGTGTTACGAGATTCCCCTAAATTTCACAGTTTCATGTCCGTGCTAGGGTGTATACTGATAATATCAAGCAAAGAAAAGGACAAAAAATGGCTGACTCATTTTATCTCGTAACATACATCATCGATGGGCGTGAGGTTATCTCCGCTATTCATTGGCGTGACATTGCCAAATTCCGTGCCGAAAACGAAATTGTATCCATTGTGATGTAGTTTCGTGTCGGTGGTCTCTGGTATACTGATAACATCAAACAAACAAAGGACAAAAAATGACATTTGTAAACTACATTGGTACTGACCACACTATCAACCGTGCTGAGTTGATTTTCCAAAGTGATGAATGGTCGCACATTCTGGTGCTTGGAACGGATACCGTTGCCGTTGTGCCAAATGAGGATATCGCTCCCTGCTAGGGAGTTATCCCCAAGATCGAGAGTTATCCACAGGGAGCCGCGCCCCCACAACTTTTTTGCGTCTTTATGAAGATAGTTGCGTTTCCCCTGAATTGAGGGGTTTCATGTCGGTGGTCGGCTGTATAATGAAGATATGAACAAAGGACAAAACATGAAATCAGAAATCACACTCTCCACCGAAATGATTCAGCGTTTTATCGCTGACGAAGAAAAAGATAAGGCTGACTACGAGGCACGAGGCAATACCCAAATGGCATACTTTGCTATTGGTCGAATTGCTGTCTGGCAGAGCCTGTTGGATGTCTACGCCAAATAGTTTGGTGTCGGTGGTCGCTGGTATAATTGTAATACAAGAAAGAAAAGGAAAGAAATAATGAACGAACTAATCGGATACACAATCAAAACTCACGACAACGCCTATGTTGGGCAAGTCAAGGCAGTAGAGCGAACCTATGTTCACCCTGTCTACCGTAAGCAGTTTGGAATTGAGGCTAACGAGCCCTATGTTGCCTATGCTGTCGAAATTGACGAGTCCCCCAAAGGCTGGTCTACGCTTATTGCTCGTGACGCTATGGAAATCCACAAGCGTTATGTAGTCTAATCTCGCAGGGGAGAGGGTGAGCCTCGCAAGAGCAAATAATCTCTCTCCCCACGCAAGATTTTTGCGAAGCCGCGCCCGAAGTTATCCACAGGGCAATTACGTAGTTGTGGATAATTTTCCCGAATCTGGATAGTTACGTGTCGGTGGTCCGATGTATAATTAGACTAGGACAAACGAAAGGAAATAATATGGAATGCGAATTCTGCGATAACTTGGCTACGGTCTCTGTCTCTCACGGAGATATCTCTCAGATATCCTGTGAAGGGTGTGCCAACCAATTGCCTGACTCTTGGGTGGTCTGGGAGATGGATGTCTCCCCTTGGGACTTCGCTGGCTAGTTATGTGTCGGTGGTCGGTGTTATACTTAGAGAAAGAAAAGGACAACTATGAAGACAGTCAAGATTACAGCGAACATGGGGAACGGTAAGTTTGAGGCTTACAATGTCCCCTTCGAATGCCGATACTTTGCGGCTCAGAAATTGGTGGAGATGGGTGCTGTCGGTGTATCCATCGGCAACCTCATTCCGCTTATTGATGCAGACGAATTGGGAGAGATAGCGTGAAGAAACGAATTCTCAACTATGAAGCGGAGTGCTACACCTGTGAACGCCTGACTTGGTTCACCGAAGACCTTCAGCAAAAGCCTGAACACATCGGTGGCTATGACATGGTGTGGGCAGACTGTACCGTATGCGGATTCGGTGTGCAGTTTTATGGGAGTAACGCAGAGTAATCTGTGGATAAGTTATCCCCAGGGGGATCGCGCCACGCAAGTTTTTTGCGTAATTAAGAAGATCTTTGCGTTTTCCCAGATTTGAGGGGTTTGGTGTCCGACCTCTGATGTATAATAAGACTATGAAGAAAAAGAACCCAACTCACAAAGGTATTGAGAATAAGCCCTACATTGAGGCTATGCGTGAAATCCGTCGTTCATCTGCGGCAGGTACTCACGACAATCGCCCTAACCGTGAACGCACTCGTGCTACCGTCAAAAACAAGGCAATCAAGGAATGGAACTAATGAACGAATTCAAATCTGGCGTACTGTTTGAGCGTGAACGAATCACCGCATTACTTCAAAATCTTATTGGAGATAGCGAAAAGGCAATCTATGTTGATGAGTTTATCGAACTTATCAATGAAAACGAATAGTTTGATGTCGGTGCTCTAGGTTATAATAGTAATACGAACAGAAAAGGACAAAAATGAGTAACACAATCAACCGCTCAAGTGAAGTAATCGTCAATCTCAAAAAGGCAAACGACGGAAAAAGCGATATGGCATATGCCTATGCGTTTGGATACGCTTGGGCTATGCTCTCGGAAAAAGAACGAGTCAAATTGCTCGAACTCGCAGAAACCAAAGCAACAGAAAAGGAAAACAACTAATGCCAAAGTATCCAAACATCAAAGCCAAACTTATTGGACAAGACGGAAACGCCTACGCCATTATCGGAACGGTAAAGCAAGCACTCCGTAAGGGTAATGTTCCCCAGAATGATATTGACGAATTTGTTGTGGAAGCAATGTCAGGTGACTATAACAATGTAATCGTTACCGCCCTGAAGTGGGTAACAGTCAAGTAATATGTCGGTGCTATCCGATATACTGTAACTAACAACAAAGAAAAGGACATACCAAAATGATGACACGCAAAGACTATGTAGCCGTTGCCGATTTGCTCAACCGTTACGCACTCTCCATTGACGAAAACACTTTCGACATTCTCATTCACGATTTCGCTGGACTGATGGCACAGGACAACGAGCGTTTTATCGCTGACCGTTTTATCTCCGCTTGCTGGAATGGTTCAGAGAGTGACTGAGATTCTTATTGTTGTCACGCTGGGGATACTAACCGTATTCCTGGCGTGGCTCAATGACTAAAAGTTATCCACAAGCCGCGCCGATCCGATCTAGATTTTTCTTTACGTACTGACTTTATTTTTTCCCGAATAGTTACGTGTCGGTGGTCCGATGTATAATAGAACTATCAACCAAACAAAGGACAAACCAATGACGACTCTCACTCTCAACGAAACTTACACCGCAACCGCTACGGAATTGTACCGTAATCTGGTACTCCAAGCGACACTTGGGCAGGTCGAACAGGCTAGTGTTTGGTATCACGAAGCACAGGAAGTGGCACAGGAAGTTGCCAACAATCTCAACGCCTCGCTGGAAATCGGTGCTGGTGTGGTCTCCGCATTCTCGCCACGTGAGCGTTGGGCAAGCAATATCACTAAGGCAGTCGCATTCTCTTTGGGACACGCTGTATCTGGTCTCAAGAACAATAGCAAAATGGCTAATGATGTGTTGGCAGGTGGTATCTCTGCCCTCAAGGGACTCAAGACTAACGCATTCGCTCGTGCTATCTTTGGCGACACAGACGCTGTGGTTATAGATGTGTGGATGATGAGAGCAGCCAAAATGCCTACGGACAGCCCTACGCAGGGACAGTATCACGCTCTTACTCTGGCAACCGAAAATGTGGCTAGGGAGTTTGGTCTCACGCCTCGCACCGCACAGGCTCTGATTTGGATTGTCGTCAGAGGTTCGGCAATCTAGGCAGGGGAGCCGCGCCGATTCTTGTATCAACATACCTATTACAAACTTTAAGATCCGTTTCCCGAATTCCCAGAATAACGTGTCCGTGGTCTGGGTTATAATAGATATATACCAACGAAAGGACACAATATGAACGACGGTACTTACCTCAAACTGAATGGCACTTTTATTCTCTCTCACGCTAAGACTGGCTACTGGGTGGGTATTGGTGAAACTACCCTTGACGATACCCTTGACGGAAACTA
>ENA-OSIY01000737-OSIY01000737.1-marine-metagenome-genome-assembly--contig:-NODE-737-length-18023-cov-7.140366_pt1 | contig 18023 bp, 20 predicted proteins | sample MGYA00237884_ERZ534233 | MGnify/ENA primary metagenome ERZ534233 (study PRJEB26412, sample SAMN06343840) | marine metagenome | isolation source: estuarine water | place: USA: Columbia River Estuary... | reverse complement strand
TACACCTCTCTATTCGTCGGCAGCGTCAGATGTGTATAAGAGACAGATTTAACGCTACGATAATCAACTTTTGGAAAAAAATCAATAACTGTATTCATACCAACTGCAATTGTTATTCTTTTAGATTGGATTGAATTTACCGAAATAGTATTTGTTGACATATTTCCACGGGCAATAACATTTCCAGTATTAGACCCCATTGTAATATTAGAATATAATCCAAAATTTATATCATATACATTAATATTAAAAATACCGGCATTTCCAGATGCTAGAGCAATTGATCCGTCACCAATTGCAATGGAACCGCCAGTGGCTGACAAATAATTAGCAGTTGCTAAGTTACCTAGATTAGCATTACCGCCTGTTATATTTCCTGTGGCAATAATTATTCCGGCAGTACCTAAGTTACCAACATTAGCATTACCAATTACCGATAAAGTAGTGCCTATATTAGCATTAGTGCCAACATTAGCAAATCCAGCAGTGATTAAGTTCCCACCGGTTATATTACCTGTGGCATTTAATGTACCGGCAACATTAACTCCAGTACCTGTTACAACAGAAATATTTACATTACCAGCAACAGATGTAGATACATTACCATTAACAGTAAGAGTTATATTGCTATTACCATTTTTTAGTAAACCGCTATTGATAGTAGTGATATTACCGGTAGTGATTATGGCAGTTGCAGTGCCTAAGTTAGCAACATTAGCATTACCGGTTACCGATAAAGTAGTGCCTGCGCTAAGAGCATTAGTAGCAGATACATTAAATGCAGATACATTTCCGGTAATTACGATGTTTCCACCAAGAGTTATATTACCAGAAATACCTACATTTGCTAAATTTGAGTTACCAACTACTGATAAATTACCTTGAACATTTGCATATCCCGATAAGTTAATATTAGACACATTTGATATATTTGCAGGTAAATCAACATATAGAGTTTGTGATGATGCAGTAATTGAAGTATCTTGTGACCCGTTTGCATCACGCCCAATACTTAATGTACTAGTATGCACCAGAACACAAGCAATATTTGCAGTAATGACAACATTTCCGGTAGGAGTACTTACGGTAATACCAGCGCCCGATGTTCTATTAACAGATATAACAGAGCCAACATCAGCACTTTCAAATAGTTCACCAAAATTATCCTGTACTTTTTGAAAGGCTGTTCTAATTGCGTCTGCGTCCGGATCATCCGGAAATGTACCAAAATCTATATTTCTTTGTGCCATAAATATACCTTATTAAGTATTTATCATTTTACCACAAAGAATAAATCCAAAAAAATACTCAACTAAGTTGAGTTAATATTAACTAAATAGTTAAATGAAACACTGGCAACCATATATTAAAGCAGGGTGGGAAATTGTTATGGAAGCCCAAGGTAAAAGTCAGGTGTTTTTAGCATCTGATATGGAAGCTTTTCTAGTACATGTTATCGCTCGTACAATAGATAAACCAAATATTTGGGACCGCCCTATCGCAATTAAAATACTTGGCGCTCAAACACTTAGTGGAGCACTCAGGGCTACCGCATTACAATCAATTGGTGAAGAATGTTTATTTATTGACGGATGGCAAGTAAAACAAGCACGTTGGCCTACACAAACCTATTTTATAGATATGGGTGAAATTGCTTTTGGAATGGCTAGTGTTAGTACTAGACCGGCTGATAAATTGCTTGAACTAGCAAGTAACAATTTTAAATTAATGAGTGCAATCTTAAAAACTGCACGAACATTAAATGTTACTTAGAATTGGCTGTTATTTGGGCTTCTTTTTCTAACTGTTCTATTAACGCAGGATAAATGTTTTTATAATATTCATTCATTTTATCCCAATCTTGGTTTAGTGTTTTACCCTCAATAACACATTTATCTATCTTTTTTTTAGCATAGTCTAGAATGACATTCATTGTTTGTAAGTCTGCGGGTTTAACTTTTTTAGAAACAGTAATTTGTTCATCAATTTGCCCTCCCGGTTTTCGTATAAATTGTATTAATAAATATCTCATATTGTAGTCAATTCACATAAAGTTGCTGCTATCGCTATTTCCGGTATACCTACTAGCGGCAAAGTAGACAATCCATTTCTAATAATAATAATAGCAGCATCTTTACCTTTATTAGTAGATGACCATAAATCTAAATTAGAATATGCCCAAACATAAATTTCTTCAATTCGGGTAGGATATAAACTTAAATATTGCATTAATTGTTGTCTACCTTCAATAATTTTACCCGATTTAAACAACTGGGTAGCAGTTATCATTAGTTCATTTTCACTAGACCCTTCTGCCTGCGGTGATAATAGTTTACCCGAACTACTGTTTACTTGTAATTGATTTAAACACTTACGCAAATCAGGATAAGTGCCCCTAACATAATTATCTAATATATCTAACTCAAAATCAATATTTTCAGTTGCTAGTACGGTTGCTGCTCTAGCAGTAAATTCATTTCTATCTGTTTTAGCAATATGAAATTCATGACACCTACTTTTTAATGCTGGAATAATTTTATGTTGATAATTACATGTTAGTATAAACCTAGCAGTAGCACTATATTCTTCCATGTCATGCCTAAGCATTGCTTGACCAGCCGCAGTTAAATAATCTGCTTCATCAAGTAATACGATCTTAAAGGTACCATATGGCATTGTTTGAACAAACCCTACAATTTTGTTTCGTATTACATCCACTCCGTTTTCACGACTAGCATTAATTTCTAATACATCATAACTTTCCACACCCAATTCATTAATTAGAATTTTTGCTAGTGTAGTTTTTCCTGTACCAGGATCTCCGCTTAGTAATAAATTAGGGATACTTTCTTGTTTAATCCAATCTAATACTTGACTGCGTTGCCTGTCATCAACAAACACATAATCCGCAGTTGTACTAGGCCTATATTTTTCTGTCCAAAGGTTATTTTTCATTTTTTCAAAAGTTCAATGGTAATAATATGCTCAATACTTTCACCTAAGTTGTCACTTGGTCCCACAATATGTAGTTTAGATTGAGTATGATCCGTCTTACGATCAAACATACAACTTTCCACAATCGTTCCACCAGAGGCAAAATATATATTCAACCGTAATGGATCGGAGTTAAACTCAGTTATACCATGGTTTCCCCTTCTTGACGATACTACATTTTGCCTATCCGTGGTAGGATAGGAATTAGTTCCCAAATTATATAGTTGTCTTTTTATCCAATTAATCATTAATATACCTTATCACTCAATGTTAAATCATCTACTGGCTCATCACTAATTAAAAGTACATCATCATTGTCTACTTTACGGATAGTGCGTTCACCGTTTTCATCTTCAATTTTAACACCACGAGTCCATCTACCGTGAGTAATTAGGACATATTGCCCAATTTGAACATCGGTTTGTTTGGGTCCAATAGCGTAAACTCTTGCCCATCTTGGGCGAATTCCTGCACTTTTCATATCATCATTTAACAATACAATACCACCTGACGTAATTCTCTCGTCAAACTTCATCTCATCTACTAATATTGTATCATTAAGTGGAGTTAATGATCGTATTTTATGAGGGGCAAATGCTAGTTTCTTTTCCATATTATTTTTTCACATCCATAGATTTAATTTTTTCAACTGCAATATCATCTTCTAATGCATCTTCTAATTCACGCTCCGAAACAGTTAATGTCTCATTTAATACGTTTTGTGCAATCGGGGCATCCACATGTATCTGCTCTCGTAATTTGTTAGCCGATTTATTGCCTACCGTTTTTGAATATATAGAATTTACCTTAGTGGTCACAGGGACAATAATTTTTCCATTAGAATCAATGGTATCACCTCTGGCATTGACCTTCATATTCCCTACGGCCCTAGTACGTTCGTTTTTTGCTTGTAGCGCACTCATATCAACTAATTTACCCTGTGCTGTTCTATACTTTGACATATATTTCCTTTATTTTAAAAACTCATCAATTGACAATTGATAATGTAAACTATTTATTCTGTGGATTCCTATTAGGAATAATACAAAACTAGATACACTACTACCTCTACCCACTCCCCATATAATATTATTTTTACGCATAACATCAACTAGATATTTTAAATATTGTAATAATGTAAACATATCTCGTTCTTGGAACATAATTAATTCTTCGCCGGCTCGTTGTAACTCAGGTTCAGAAGTACATTGTTCTAATACCCATTTAGCAATATCCATACTATAATATTCTTTTGGCATAAACCAAGTTGCTTGGCATATAGAATCAAACTGGGTTACTGATAAATCTAATTCAGTGTATACCTTTAAATCAGGTATATTCTCTATTGTCAAACATTCGTTAAATTCTATCGGAGAATCTACTAGTACTACATTATTAAAAATTTTAGTAGGGTCGTTTAAAAATAAATGACACAAATCCGACTCATTTAAAATTGATTGCCCATATCTATCTATTTTCATAGATTAATATTAACACAAGTTTGCATAAAAAGCAATGTATTTGGTTATTTGTCGGTAAAAATAATTTGAGATGTGGGTAATGTTTTTTCTTGCCATTCTAAATTTAAATGAGCCCAATCGTTTGTTTTTTTGACCATTTTAACTATTTTTTCCTTTTTAGTTTCTCTTTTTGGAAAGTCAACAATTTTAGTATTCAGTTCGTTCCACCAATTGAAAATACCAGTTGTTAATGGAGTATGTTCTAGTGCAGGACTATATAAAAACTTAATACCATCACTTAATCCAGAACTTAAAGTTATATCAGTTATCAACAATCTTCCTTCAGTAATTATATTTAATTTAGTTAATAATAATATAGCCAGCAGCTGGTCATATGGCTCATCTGGAGTAGTAGAAACCTTTATGTTTGCTGCCATATATTTTTCAATAACCGCAGTTTCAGTTTGGTGGACAAATACACAATTTTGAAAACAGTCCTCTATCATATAATTTATGCGAGACATTGCAATATTTTGTTCTTTACTATCTCCGGTCACAACATGCATTTCTAAAGTTATTTCATAGATGTTCATTAAAAATGTCTCTTCAACATACACTGCTGCTTGAAAAGCAAAATGTTGTTTTATTCTATGACGCATTGTGTTCAATTTACTTATCCTTGTTTATTTGAATTTTATTATGTATTTCTTGTTTTTTAATCAGTTCATCCATTTGACGATTATATTCTACTTTATAACTTTCTATAGCCATGCGTAGTTGATGTATTAATGGTTGATTCAAGATTCTATAAGCAAATGACAATTTGCCCGTTAATTCTGATATAGTTTTTTGCAACTCGTCTACTGACTTGTCTTTAAGATTAGATATGAATGGGTGTTCCACTCATATATTTATTACCAGGTTGTGGCAACTATTTTTTTCCATATATCATTACCAACATATGCTGTTGCAGTAGTAGCAGTTGAATTGGAACTTAAAGTAACTACAGTGTCAGCAACTCCATTGGTTCTAGATTGACTAACTGTAATATTTGGGCTAGATATTGCTTTAATATAATATACTGTATTAGCATATATTCCACCTATGTTGGCAGTAAAAATAATTGGAGCATTAACTGTTAAATTAGTTATATTATTTAACGTAACAGCATTAGTGGTTACTGTAGTATTGCTAACATTTTTTAAATAACTAGTAGAATTATATGTGTCAGTACATATATAAACATAATTTACCGGATTCCCGTACATTGTACTAGTTAATGACGAATTACCTGCTAAATTAACATTAGCGCCGCCTAACGTAGAAGAAACTGAAAACGTAGTAGCAGAAACGACATTTCTAACATAATATGTTGTTCCAACTGCAATACTTGCTTCACAGCTAGTGCCGGAAAAAGTAATAGGCATATCAGTATATAATTGTGTCGTATTTCCTGTAGTAGTAAAATAATCTGAGGCGTTAGAAATAGTTATGGGTAGTTGATCTAAAGACTGACTTGCTACTACAGTGCCAGGCACATCTCCTCGAAATCCAGTAGGGGGAACAAGACGATTATTTTGAATTTGAGTATCTATTCTTGGTCTATTATAGGGTTCTACTAATAAACTATTTCCACAATCAACTGTACTTATTCTATAATCAATTTGACTAATATTATATGGAATAGAAACAGTAGCCACACCTGCAATATTTGAAAAATTTTCTAAAGTTGTTACGCCGGTGTTTTCGTTAATTACCATTTCACTAGGGAAAGATATAAATGAATTAGCATTACTTATTGCCAATTGCAGTTGAACATTACTTTGTGTTCCTGTTGGGGCCCAATTTCCAAATTGAAATGTTATATTACCTGCAACGGTACCATATTGAACATCTCCCAATGATACATCTACTAATACAGTTCCTGACAGACTATTCCCTAAATTATAAGTAGTTGCTCTAAAACTTCTAGTTGCAGCATTACTAATAATTGTATTAGCCATGTCGTTGTTTAATGAACTCCCACTCAATGCTGATTTAACTACTACTTTATTTTGTAGGTCTGTAATTTCAGTGGCTGCGGTGTTTAAATTAGTTTTTATAGATGCAAAATTATCTCTAAATCCCTGACTGTTGTTATTAACGCCCGGTATTGGATAATTGACATCTAATGCATTAGTATTAATTGTACTCATATTCTATATTCCATGAAGTATTTAGTATTGAGATTCATTTGGTAAAATAGTTTTATGTGGAAATAATACATGAAAATTTTTACTATTTAATGGATCCGGTACTGGGGTAGCACTGGGCAATCCTGTCCAAGTAGGAGGATTAGTAGTTTTATCATAGTTATATGTGGTGCTTTTATCCACAGTAAATCTATCAATATTAAAATTAATTTGATTTAATTTATATGCCCAATTGTCATTTATATTATTTTTAATAGTAATTGCTTTACCTGGTTTAGTATAACAAATAACCCAAGCTTGTGTATATCCCAATGTATTACCATTGGCTTGTTGACTAGTCATCCATAGAGGTAATAAAGAAGAATCATACTGTTGACCCAAAACTGCTGATACTCGGTTACGCATATTAATTAAACTATTTGGATATAACACTGTAGCCGAGCCCGGAGTTAAACTAGTATAATATTCTTGACCAAATATATTTACATAACTAGTATATATATCATCTACACTAGTATACCAAGAACCCTGAAATAAATTAATAGGAGTTGGCCAATATATTTCACTACTAACACTTACGCCACTGGGATTTATTAAATTATCTATGATTTCACTATATACAACTTCATATATAATAGTACCTGCACTATTTTTAGCAACAGCGGTTTTTAATTCACCCAATGTTATATTTCTCCAATAATGATTTTGTGTCACTGCGGCAATATATTCATCTAAATCGCTAGAAAATACACCATATAAATGCTCATATACAACACTAGTTGCTTTACCAAAATATATATCAGTTGCTCTATATAAATCTATAGTAGGAATCAAGGTAGTATTAGTTAACAATGAATTTATTATATTTCTATCTGTAATACTAGGGGTAGCGTTAATATATAATATATCTGTTGGTTGAGTATATTGTTGTAAAACAGATATAGTAAATGTTTTATTTGAATTTAATAATGGATGGTCAGGAGAGTATGCTCGTATAGTAAAAGTAAAATCAGTAGTTTCGTTTAGTGTTAAAACTTGAGTAGTAGGTTGATCCGCAACATAGCCTGTTATTTCTCCATTAAATAATAATTCTAAATTAGGAGGAAGTGAACCTGACACAATGTCATAATATAGTTCTACTTGAGCAGTTGCTAATACATTTAATGTACTAATTGTTCCGTTATAAATTGTTCCCATATTAGCTGGAGTAATCCAAGTAACAATACCATCAAGCCCATTACTTATTTTATATGAAAACTCAACATATTCACTTATAAACGATCCTTTTAATACTGCAACTGAAAAATTATATTGGTTAATTCCAGTTGACCCTAAAATCGGAGTACCAGTTATCCAACCGGTTGTTGTATTCCCTATAATTCCATTTGGTAATCCTGAATAAGAATATGTAATTACAGAATTATCAAAGTCTTTTCCTATTATTTTAAATGCAAAATAATTATCACTTTGAGCAGTACCAATAAAAGTTGAAGTAGCAGACGGGGTAGTTAATGTTCCACTTTCTTTGGGCGGTGTAAAATAATATCCATAATATTCATTAGTTGGTAAAATATTAAATGTAGTGGGTCTTGTATTTAAAATAACCGGACTTCTTGAATTTGGTATTTTGCCCGGACCCCCTTGGCTTACTGGAGTATTTTGATTAATAACGGTAAGTTGATATTCAGCCACAGCAGTGCCTAATGCACTTTCTAATTTTAATGTAAAAGATGATGTTCTTATTGTTGGCTGACCTACACTAGTAGCCGGTAAAGTAACTGTCATATACCCAGCAGCGTCTGTAACTAAGTAAGTTGGACCGTTTTGGATAGTAGACACTGTAAATTCAGTACTATTAATTATACTTTTAACATAATATGTAGTAGTATTTAGTGAAGTAGCAGTTCCGGTACCGGACCCAACTCCTGTTGCAGTAAATAGTACGCCTATTGAATTAGCAGGTGCACCGATTAAAGTAAAGTCAGTTGGGGTACTACCAATCGTTGTAATTTCATAACTATTTCCTATTATAAAATAACCTGCAGGTACTACAGCTGTGGATGATATTGTCCCGAACGTAGTGCCTGAAAAAAGTACAATTCTACCCAAAGCAAATCCAGTTGTACTTAAACAAGTTATAATGTTTGTTGATGCAGTTGTGAGAGAAGCACTTGTTACTATTAACGGAAATGTTATATTAAGTATTGGTGGGGTTGGATATCCCCTAATAATACCTGATTCATTTATCTCTAGCCCAGACGGTAATAAACCTTCTTTTAGGGATATAATTACAGTATTGTTAACATCGGGATTAGAATATTGAATTGGAATTTCAACCCAAATACTATCTTGTACGCTTAATAAAGATCCGGCGGGAGTAGTAAAGTTTGGAATTGCCGCGCCTGATACAACCATGGAAAATGTTCTATCTCTTAAATTATTTAAATTATCAGTAACACGTACAGTAAAAGTACTAGTTGTTGCTAATGTAACTAAAGTGGGAGTGCCGGTTATTAATCCATCTTGATCTAATGATAAGCCTGGCGGTAGTACTCCGCATAATAATGCATATGATATTGATGCTGCAGGTGACTGTGCAGATGCTGATAATTGAAAAGTAGCCGGTAACAATGATGGAAATGTTCCCAAAGATCCGGCTGGGGTGTTCCAAATAGGCTGTGCCATATTATCTTTGCAGCATATCCAATGCTATCTCATAATGATGTTTTCTATCTTCCAATCCAATGGTCCCGCCATTAATTCTTTTTGTTAGTGTTACAAAATCACCACTGTCACAATATTGATTTAATTTATTATTATCCCAAAACCAGCCAGCACTTGCCACGGCACCGTTTGGAGTTTCTAAATATGCAACAGTATCTTCAATTGATAAATCTAATGCTAGGGCAAATTTAGTATAATTATCTCTACCGGTTAATTGAATTAATCCCCTACCACAAAATCGATATCCGTCACCACTGGCTTCATCTCCGTTTTTCATCCTATTAGCATATACACGATTGGCAATCATTTCGGGTTTGCGTTCATATCTTTTTGCAGTTGCCTCATCATGAAAGTATTTCTTAAAGGTAGTCATTAATCCTTTGGCACTGTAATTTAAATTTTCTTTTACAAAATTGAATCCTCCGGACTCATGTGCGATTTGCGCTAAAAACCCTGCTATTCTATTTGTATTAACAAACATGTCATAGTATTCACCTACAGTATTCAACGGTTCAATATATGTAGTTAGAATACTATCTTTTGTTTTAGGACAAAGGGTGTGTAATAATTCTATTGTAATCATATTAATATCCGCCGGTTAATGTGACTCTTTTCCATGTATTAGTTGCAGTACAAACATATATATAATTAGCATCCCAGCATATTTGTCCAATTGTGCCTGTAGCACTAGATGCTTTAGTAGTTAGTGGAGACTGTACTATATTAGCAAGTACAGTGTTTGCAGTTACATAATCGTTATCAACATTAGTTAATATTGTACCTGACGAATTTACAACCAACGTTGGTGGAATCCCTACAGAGTAACCGGTTATACTGTTGAATAATTCTGATGACATAAATATTCCATTGTTATATTGTATTTATGCAATAACAAAAAAGGGTGCCGAAGCACCCTCTTTGTTTGACAAAACAAACAACCCAAATTTTATTGGAATGTTAAATTTGCAACAGCTATCTCACCAACGTAATCCGCAGCATTACCAAAACTGCTTGCAGTATTAGTTAGCTCGATATATCCGTAACGAGTCATAAATGATACGACTGGTTCGAATGTTGTTGGATCAAGAACAACACCAGAACTCATCAACGGAATGTAAGGGCAATAGAATGCCGCTGCATCTGTTTCTGAAGAGCCTTTATAACCAACCAATACAGGTTGTGTATCAGGTGCATAAGAGTCAACAAATACACGCATAGCGCCGTTTAAGGTACCAACAAACTTTGTATTTGTTGGTGCTTCAAAAGTACCTTCTGTAGTACGAGCGAATGCAGAAGTTGTAGCACTTTGTAGAACCGTTAACGCTGCACTAGATACAACAGCCCAGTTACCTGCTCCACGACGGGTGCGTTGAGCGATCAAGTTAGCAACACGATTGATAAGAACTGCCAATGCAGCATGTTCATCACCAACATATGTAGCAGTACCAGATACGGTTGCCTGATTGAATGTAAACTCAGTAGTTGCTAAAGTACGTAATGACAATAGAATTTCCTGGTCAATTTCAGCTGTAATTTCTTGTGCCAAAGCAGCCATAATTTCTGCTTCAACGTCAATGCCATGCTGGCTTTGTGCGTCTTGAGCAGCTTCAAATGTCCAACGTGCTTGCAATTTACGTGATTTCGCTTCAACAGCTTGACGTAGAATTTGCACACTGATTTGTTTACCGCCATTGCCTTCAAGGGCAGCGGTATTATTTGCAGTATAGCTGCTAGTTGAACCTGTTGCTTGTGGAGTACGTGAATACGCCTGAGCAATCATGAACGGACTTAATGCTTCTTGACCAGCTGTAACACTAGTTGCTGCTGCGCTGTTGTCTGTTAAAGACTGAGCATAGCGAACACGCAATGTATGAATCTGACCAACTGGACCTGTCATTGGCTGAACGCCTACCAATTCGTTAGCGATAACGGTTGGCATGACACGACGGATAACTGGAAGAATCACACGATTTAATGTAGCGATGTTTCCAGCTGTTGTAGTACCGGCTGAAGATTCAGCAAGTAACTGTCTTTTTGTGTTTTCTAAAATAACACCCATTGTTGAACGACGGTTGCCTCTTAGACCTTCTAACAGGGCGTCCTTGGTTTCGTTCCAACGGCCTTCTAATAATACTTTTGACATTTTATATATCTCCTAATGTATGTCTTTATTTCACAGCCCTGCTAGACGTTTAATGTCTATTACGTTATCACGTTCATAGATATCAACTTCTTGTTTAGCAGCTTTATTACCAGTAATTTCTGTAATAATAGATTCATTCAAAGCAGATTTTGCAATCTTTTTCTCATTACCATTATTAAGAACTGCTGGCAAATACTTATCGAAAGCGACTTTCAACTTGTTAGTTTGTACACTTTCTAGTAAGTCCATCATAACTCCAGATTTCTCTTCATTGAGAGTAGACAATAAATCGCTCATTGTTTTTTCTCTTAGATTTGATTCTTTAATCATGCGAACTTCACGTTCTTTCCCTTCAACCAGTTTTTTAACTGCGTTGACCGATTTAATAGACTCTGCTAGTTGAGTTTCTTTTTCACCTAGTTTAGCCATTAATTTGCGAGTTTCAGCTTTATCATTTAAATGAGTTACTGAAAATTCTCCTGCAAATGCTTCAAAAAGCCGACGACCAAAATTGTTTTCTCTAGCAATTTTAATGTCTTCTTTTAATTGATGTAGTTCACCCTTTAGATGAGCAGTTACGATTGCATTCAATTTACTAGCAGATTCAGCGACAAAACGTGCTTTCAATGTAGTTAATTGTTTACGACCTTCAGCAACTAATTTAACCTTAGATTCAACAACGGCTTGTTTATCTTGTGCGAATTCTTTAATTTCGCGGGATAAAGCATGAACAATAAATTGTCCTACTTTTTGTTGATTTTCTTTTTGGATACTACGATCTTTACGCAATTCTTTGATTTCTTCGGCTAATTTAACAACCATAAAATCATTGAATTTAGTAGCAGATTCATGTAGTTTCATTTTTGCTTTAATTCGGTCTTCATTCATTGCCTGACGTTCGCTCTGAAATTCTACAATTTCAGAACTAAGGCCTTCAGTAACCATTTTATCTAGTGCTTCTACCATCACGATTCTATCATGCTCATAACGATTTGCAAACTCTTCTCTTAGTTCTGTGCGTACTTGCTCTCGTGCTTCAACTAATTTAGATTCCCAGGCTTCATTAAGTTCCTGCCCGATTTCTTCATTAATTAATCCACTTTCAAGTAGTGGTTTGATAACCTCAAACATACTTATTCCCCTTTTTTAATTTTGAGATCATTAATTAGGCGTTTAACTTCCTCTTTAAGAAATCTCTGTACTTTTTTATCGCCTTTAGCATCTTTTGCAATAGTTAAGAGTTTATGACCATGTTTCATGTTGATCATGCCTTCATAAATAGCCTTAGGGTATGCATTAGGTGCGCTCGGTTGAGCAACGATATCCACTGTGACTATTTCAAAGTCACTGACACGGCCATCAGAGTCGTTAACGTTTCCGCTACCTCGACTAGATACGCCTAGTTTAACACCACTTTCCAACATGGTAGTTACTAACTGCCCCATTGGAGTTGGTAATATTTTTAATTTACCAAAACCGTTTGCTCCGTCCATCCACATAGATGTTATCATATGTGATACTCGGTCTAAGTTAATTTTTAAGTCATCTGGGTGATCTACTTCACCTAATACAGAATAACCTTCAGTAATTTGTTTATTCAAAGTCTCTACTGCACTATCAATTTCAGAAATGGGGTAAACACGCTCGTTTGCGTTTTTTACCCCACCCTGAATGAAAATACCCTTCATGTAAAGGGACTTTGCATTTCCCTCACCTGAACTTTCGAGAACCATACCGGCTTGACCGAAAGTCAGTTGCTCTTTGAGATAAGCCATTACTCTCAGATTCCTTATCTAGTAGTTTTACGTACTGTTCTTCGTGACTCGGCTAATGGGCTTTTGGTATTAACTCCAGCCGCTTGCGTTGTCGTTGGCTTTGGTGCCGCTGTTAAATCTTGCTTGGCTTGTGCAGGAACATTTTTGAATGAGCCCGCGCCTTTAACTTGCGTTTCACCTTTACTGCCATAATTGCTTGGTCCTTTTGGACTTGTTGGTACTGATTCTGATTTACCACCTAGTGCAAAAGGTTTGCTTGCCATACCATTTTGACCCGAATTAAATCTTACGGTGCTTTTTGTTTGCTGACCATCGTCACCACCAATTTTAGAACCATATAGCCCTTTTACTGGTTTTAGTGTGATGGCTTCCATCATTTCATCACCTTCTGGATTATCCATGTCATCACCGCCCGCAAATGCACCGGCTTCATCATCCATGCCGTCTAATGACTCTTCATCACCTCCGCCACCATTCATAATTTCTTCAAACTCAGCCATTAATCTTTCAAGATTATCCACTTTATCTTCAATATCTACTACTCGGTCTTCAACGGATCCTTCATCATCCATGTCATCCATGTCATCCATACCTTCTTCATCAGAATCAAGATCCATTATTTCTGTATCTTCGTCATCATCCATGTCACCTAGGTCCATGTCATCATCTTCCTCGGTCATGCCTTGTTCTTCCATACTAATTTCATCCATCAATCCACCAACTTGACCGCTTGGCTCATCTATTGGACTTTCTTCTAGGGTGTCTTCGTCCATTAAATGTTCATAAATTTCGCGGGATTTTTCTACCACGATATCGTGAAATAATGCACGGGCTTGTTCTTCATTCTCGTTAATAATTAAATCAATGAGTTGTTCAAATTTTTTGTTATCCATTGTTTTTTTCTCCTAAGTAATGGCTTGTAAAATTATTTAGCACATATACAATAAAAGAGCGTAATATGTATGCTTTTTTTACATTTTTGGTAAAATCTGATGATTTTACAAAACTTTAATTGCTAAAGTTTATACTGTCGGCTGTCCTGCTTTTGCTGCCGCGGCACCATATTGTTCATGAACTTTTTTCATGTACTCTTGTTTTTCATAATTTCTAACATCTAACATTTTTCTTAATTTTCTAATTTGTTTTAATGTTAATTTAGTTTTACGAGATTCTTTCCACTTTGGTTTACTATTGTCATCAGCAATATCTTGGTAACCCTGAATTGGGGCATCAAATATTTCAAAAAGTTTCATTTAACTATTTATCAATTATATTTGACCTGGCGCACCGCCCGGTACAGCGGCTTGCGAGGTTGCAGATGTTACTGGTCCAGCAACTTCTGGCCCTTCCGCACCTTCTTCAGGTGGATTTTCTAACTCTTGACCAAGTTGTTCATCCGATTCAATATCCCCAACAGACACCCCTACACTTCGTAAATCACTACCTAGTGGGTCAACATCTTGTTCTTTATCTTGTTCTTCACGCCATAATTTTTCATTTTTACTGATCTCTTCTTCAGTTAATCCTAAAAATCTTTCTAAGGCAAATCGTTTACTAATGTATGGATATTGTTCCATAGAAGTAAATGATCCTATTCTTGCAGTATCTAATTCACTTTGACGATATGCTGCAAAGTTTTGAGGAGGATTAAAAACTAAAGAAAATATTCCGCTATCTATACTAAATCCTCTCCAACGTAAAAATAATTTAAATTCTTCATCTAATTTGTGACATAGATAACTTTGTAATCTTTCACAATATTGATTAAATCTAAATTCTTGAATCATTGCTGTACCAACTCGGCCATCACTTAATGGGGTTGTATTATCATCTGGTCCTGTAGGTAGATATGAACTTGGAACTCTTAATCCACGTGCTAGTCTATTATTAAAATATCTTAAATCGTCTATTTCACCTAAATTTTGTCCACCGGGTAACATCTCAACACTACTGCCTCTACCGTCAGCGGTAACTGGAAAGAAGTAATCTTCATTCATTGATAATGGATTATATGAAGCATCAACTACACTACCTGCACCATTATATGACGGAATTCGCTTTTGATGAATCTCATTTTTTATTCGTTCAACAAATGCCATGGCCATATGGCTTGGCATATTACCCACATCAATTTTAAACATTCTACGTTCTGGTGCTCGTTGAACACGATATATAAGAACTGCATCTTCAAGTAATTCTTTTTGTTTATATACTTTAAAAATGTTTTCTAAAACTGATTGACCAAACGGCCAAAATCTATCCAAACCTTCTGTTAAACTTAAATGTACAATATGTTTAGCATCAATTGCTGATTCACTTTGCCCTAATGTAAATCTACTTCCAGTGGTGTTATATGGCATTGACGGTACTGTATATCCACCTCCGCCGCCACCTCCGCCTGTACCACCCAATCCTGTTGCTGGATTAGCAGCAAAATCAGTATTAGTTTTTTGTGCCACAGTTAAATTTTGTAAATTAATGTTAATGTCTTTTATAACATATTGCTCAGGTTTTTTACCTTCACTTTCATTAACAATAACTTTAATAATTTTAGTCATATCAACCCAATATAACTTAAAATTTTCTGGATCTCGCACAAATACTTGATCCCCATATTTTATAGAATTTCTAAATATTTTAAATATTCTACTATCAAATTCATTTAATTTACACCATTGTTGTAATTGTTTTTTAAGTAACTCTACTTCATGTTGAGTTGGGTCTTCCTTAAACTCTAAACTAAATGGAGTTTTATTATGTTCATTTTTTTGTGTACTAAATTCTGATATAATGTCTAAACAGGCATTAACTTCAGCATCTACATCCATCATTTCATATTGATTATATCTTTCAATACGATTTGGATGCCCGGTATATACTTCTGGTAATCTGCTACCATAATTCTTGTATCCAAATTCTTGATTATTCCATCCACCCTGTGATGTTCCATCTTGAGCTCCATTCCAAGAACCTTGATTACTGTTTGCACCGGATATGGGACTAGATACCCCACTTTTATTTAAAAATCGTTTTTTATATGTCATATAATACTTGTTTTAGTATTTAGCGTTATTAACGGGATTCTCTTAATATTCTTGCTGCTATATCATTGGCTTCTTCAAGTTTATCAATCATTTCATCACATTTATCAGTGAATAAAGATAGAACCTCAAACATCATTTGTTCTGAATTGTTAGATGCTGTTGCTGCTGCCTCCGGGGCTGAAGATGGAGTAATCTTTTTAAGTGCTTCAACAACTACTGGATTTACAGAGTCCAAAGTAACTTTTGATAGTGTTTCAGACGCTGAAATTGCAGGACGAGCCGGTTCTACTTCTGCCGGTGCAAGTGGCATTCTATAATCTGGACCCTGATTGCCAAGTTCGCCGGCATTAGGGTCAATAGTTCCAGTCGGCAGCGATGCTTGTATATAAGTAGTTTCAGCATCATTCATCCTTCGATCATTGGGTATATAATCTTCTATGCTAAAATTTCCCACATTAGTTTTATTATTACTACTTTTTGCTTCTACTACTGCAGGGCCAACATCTTGATTTGCATCTCCTGATTTACCCCTAAGCGGGCCGGCGGGCGCTGCTGCTACTGTTGTTGCTACAGCCGGCGCTGCTGCTACTGGAACTGCACCTTGTTTTTCCGCCGAAATATATATTTTAGCTTCTTCTTTAGGCAATACTTTTTCGCCGGCATGTAATTGTGCTACCACATCTTTTGGTTCAACTTCTTTTCCTGTTTCCCCTGTAGTACCATGTGATCTAGTTGCACTAGTGCCAGTACCTCCCGCACTTGCAGCCGGGGCTGCGCCTGAAGCAGCGGGTGCTGATGGAGTGTCCCCTTTCAACCATGCTGCAATTTGATCTCCTCCTACCATATCTATAAGAGAAGCAATAACTTCAAGTTTACCAACTTTTTTTAGTATTTTAAAAGCAGTTCCAACGACCGGTACCCCTCCTAAAAGTGCTTCTCCAACTGCACCTGCAGCAGTGGTCACGGCGCCAGCGCCAGCAACGGTGGCGTTGCTAACATTAGGTGCAATAGTTGACGGTCTTGCTGCGGCTTTAATTAATGAATCAGGCGCTAAATTTTTTACAAAATTAAGGAGTTTGTCTTCTGCTTCCTTAAGATTTTTTTCAACTAAGGCTGGCCCTTGTACAAATACATTAGCAAGCGCAATAAACCCTTGTTTAGTTAAGTTTAGACTATTTTCAGTTTCTTTAACAAAATTTCTTGACTCTTGAGCAAAGTCTTTAGCTGCTGCCCCTATTTCTGCCTTATTATCATCAAATACTTTTTTGATAACACCATTTCTTGCAGGTTCTAATATAATTTTTACCATCTTATTTCAGTCTTTCTAAATTCACTAACATCAATTCTAGAAGTTATGGAACTGATTACTATGTAAGTGTTAAATATAAAATGAACGATGTATGGTCAGACTATAGCACTGATTGTAAAATTTCTACACCAGTGTTACCTTTAGGTTTAACAACTGCTACATGTGTTCTAGGAAATTTCAATGCGATTTCTAAATTAGCTTCAAACATTGTAACTGGTGCTACACGTTACAAATTTGTATTAATGAATGGAACTACAGCTATTGATTCAGTTATCACAACTTCATACTATCTCTTAGGTTCTACATTCAAAAGAGCAGCTGGTAAAATAAATGGTACAACGTACGGTTTAAAAGTTGCTGTAGAGTACAATGGTGCATATAC
>ENA-OSIY01000736-OSIY01000736.1-marine-metagenome-genome-assembly--contig:-NODE-736-length-18023-cov-7.832553_pt1 | contig 18023 bp, 11 predicted proteins | sample MGYA00237884_ERZ534233 | MGnify/ENA primary metagenome ERZ534233 (study PRJEB26412, sample SAMN06343840) | marine metagenome | isolation source: estuarine water | place: USA: Columbia River Estuary... | reverse complement strand
TTCAAGCAGAAGACGGCATACGAGATTTCTGCCTGTCTCGTGGGCTCGGAGATGTGTATAAGAGACAGGTTTTGTACCATTCCCAATTATTGGAGGGTCAATATCCCCCTCTTTAGCCAATAATGCTTGGTTTTTATCTTGTTTAGTTGTAGGCACTTCTTCTGCAGTACATGAAGCTAAAATAGTCATTACTAGGCAAATTGAAGCAACATAAATGATTTTTTTAATTCTTAGGATTTGCCCAGTTAGCAAATTGTTTTGATCTGAATTTTTCATAATTTTAAGTAATAAAATGAGACAATGGTTTTCTACGTAACTGAATTGAAAAACAATTAGTTACAATCTTGTTTGAAAAAATTAGGAATTCCTTGTACTTGTAATATTACTTTGTAAAACTACCTCGAATGGTTTTTTAGGAAGTACGGGTTTAACTCAAAAAATGTTAAACTTCTTTATGTATTTTTGTTGAGATTGTATTGAAATAGTATTTTTAATTAAACCTTCATCAAAAATATACTGATTATCAGGTTGGTGAAATTTTTTATCAAAAAAGTGATAGTTGAATTTACTCGCTATTAAAGGGAAATTATAGTTTTTGAAATGTTATTACATTGTCCTAATAATCGACTACAAACAATTCATTTTATGGTGATAATGATTACAAAAATTGTAAAGAAGGATTTTTTGAGTGAAAATCGCATTTAAAATTTTGATTATGACATGACTTATGCGAGGGAAATGTAAAACAGGAAATATTAGATCAGATATTGAATATTTACTTTTTTGAAGTCTTTTTTTTAAAATTAGCTATGCTATAACCTTGAATTCCCTGAAGTAATACTTTAAATCTGTAACTATTAATACAAGTTATTTAATTTGAAAAAATAAAACTTCAGTACGTTTTTAACTAAAATGAGCCTAAGGTTGCATTTATTTAATTAGTACTTTGAATTACAGGTTTTACTATTGTCTTAAACTTATCGAATCAATGAAAAATGTCCCTTAACTATTCGACCATCTTCTAATTCAATAGAATACCAATAGTCTGATGCTGGTAATGGATATCCATTAGTAGTTCCGTCCCAACCTTGTTTTAGCGGATTTATTTTGGTCAATAATTTACCATATCTGTCAAATAGATAGATTATAGTTTTTGAATTTAGATTGGTATTTACTCCTTTAATATTCCAAAAATCATTGTAGCTATCTCCATTTGGAGTAAAATAATTGGGTATTCCCAAAACACTCACTTCTTTGGGAGTAATACCACACCCTTTTATGTCTTTTACATAAACAGTGTAAATGCCTGGAGCAATATTTGAAAAAGTATTCGAATTTTGATAATTTATACCATCAATGCTATAAACGTAATCTCCAAGACTTGATGGGGAGAGTAACACAACAATAGAATTTTCATCTACTAAATCATTCACTACAACAGAATTTATTATTGCTCTATTTGAAGCAGTTACGGTAATTGTTCTTGTTCTTGAACAACCATAACTATTTTTAACCTCAACGGTATAAACCCCTTCAGTGTTCACCGTTAAAGTATATTGATTTTGATTTGGAATAACGACATTATTCAAATACCAAGTGTAGGTATAATTATTTATGGTTGTGGTATTTACCAGACCCGCATTAATTACTTTGGTAAAATTCCGATTATCACTACAAATTAATTCAGAACCTATCAGATTGATATTTGGAACAGGATTAATTACAAATGGAACTACCGATGAAGCTTTACAGCTGTTGTTGATTGAATTTATTATTTCAACTGTTACATTGTGATTTGATGTAGTAAAAGGATTGGGCAACGGACTTTGCAATAAAGTTAGGTTGGCATCATAATAGTTGACAATCATTCCGGTTTGACCTCCCAAAAGGGTAGATTGATAGGTCGATGTGTCAAAGGAAAAAGTCCCGTTTTGTAAAGCCGGATTGGATTCATCGTCACAAACCGATGTCAATGTTGTAGGGATTGGAAAAACTTGAGGTAAAACATCAACAATAAATTGAATCGTGGAAGTATAACTACATCGATTGCCGTAATTATTTTGAATAGTTGATGTAATAGTTTGCGAAGTGGTTACAAGTGGATTGGGTAGCGGACTAGGTAATGCTACACCATTCTGATCGACATAAGCAACCGTAACATTGGTCAATCCATTTAGTAAATTACTTTGTAAATTGGTGGTGTCAAAACCAAACACACCATCCTGATTGTCGTCACAATGCTTTATTACTTGTGGTTGTACAATAGGAATCGGTTCTACGTTTAATCTTATATGAGGTCCTAAACCCAAACATTCATTATTTATTTGGCTGTCTACCCGAACATAGATGGTTTGCGTGTTTGGATAACCGACATTAGAATAATTCGAAATGTTAGTAATTGCGTTTTGTTCCGCCAAAGCATCAGTAAGATTTTTATAATAAGTTATAGTAAGCAATTGCCCTGTTGGAAAAAGAGCTCGAATTTGAGCTGTAGCAGCACTAAAATCAAAGGTTGCAATTCCATCTGTATTTGATCCAGAAGCAATGTCATCACACTCGTTTTTCACAATCTGAAAAGTAGAAGGAATTAAAGTTGTAGAAACATACAAATTGATTTGAGCCGTTTTATAACAACCATTTGAATTTTCAACCCTAACATAAATAATGTCGTTACTCACTATTTGATTGGTATAGGCAGTTGTATTGGTAATTGAATTGGAATTGTTTTGAGCCTCCAACAAGGTTTCATGAAAGGTAAAAGTCAATCCTGCTGGATTTGAAACTAACAGTGGGATGGTTTCATTAAGATTAAATGCACTAAACCCATCATTGTTGTCATCGCATTGTTTAAGTGAAAGGGTAGTATTTAGTAAAGTAGGTTTAGGATAAATTGTTATTTGGCGGGTATTGTTTCCCGTTCCATAAGGGGTTACAATAGATACAGAAACGGTATAGTTTCCACTTGTAACATAACTATGATTTGGACTTATTAAATTTGAACTTGTACCATCACCAAAATCCCAAGTTGCAGAAATTACTGTTTGATTGGTATTAAATTGAAAAGCTGTATTTTGATTTACGCAAACATTATTTAATTGAATAGATGGGGTGAAGAAAAAAGATTGATTAAATGATGGTAACCCAATTTGGCTAAACTTTCCAGCTAAGTCAACTTCATTAATAATAAAATTGCAACCACTACCCAATATATCTGGATTTTTAATTACTCCCAGTTTATTTTGTCCAATTACAGACAAATATATTTTATTATCTGGGCCAAGTTGCATTGCTCCAGCTTCAGGCAAAACAAAATCATAAATTAAAACTGAACTTGGAATATTTGACGTTGTCAAATCAAATTGTTTTAATTTACTAAAATTTGTAAAATATAAAACACGACTATTTGGAGAAAACTCAACTCCATAACTGTCGAATGATCCCTGGATTAAAGTGATTGGATTAGTTAAGATACCTGTAGAATTATTAAAATTGAATAGTTGTAAAACGCCGTTAGTATTCCAACTATCATTAGAATGTGCAATAGCTAATTTTGAGCCATCTGGTGCTATTTTCATGCAACCCATTGTAGCGTCACGATTGAATGGACTTTGTATTGGGATAGTGGGAGTAAATCCAACACTACTTATAACCGGAGTTGTATTTAAACCAATATTTGTTAATAAATGAGCATAAAAATTATTGTTGTCAAACCCATGCGTTACAATCCAAAAGTCAACATTATTGGAATGTTTGTTGATAGCAATCTTTTCACAAGTTGGTGTGTAAATTAAAATATTTTTATCGGTTGTCACTGCACCGTTACCACTATCCAAATTCATATCTACAATAGAATAACGAAAACCATTTGGCTTTGCAACTGCTTCTGTGGTAAAAACATAATACAAACTATTTGAACCTGGTTTAGGAACTATTGTAGCCGATTGCGAACTCGATGAATTTCCCATTAATCCTGTCCCATTAACCATAACATTATGATTTCGATTATAAACCGTAATCCCATCGGTGTAAAAAAGAAGTTGACCCGATGAATTTGAAATAGTAGCACAACCCTCACCAGTACGTAGCTGGCCATTGGTTACTGCTACAGGACTTCCACTTGCAAAACTCAAACCAGCATTTAAACCAAAATACCAATTATTAGCTTCTCCTTGAGCATGAGAATCCAACATTGATAAAAAGAAAACTATGAGCATTAACTTTTTCAAAATATTATTTTTTAAAACGCAACTCCAAATCCTAAATTTATAAATGAATTGTTTCCTGAAGTGTCTTTGTAAAAATCATCTTTTGTATTAGCGATTAAAAAAGTTGCATTAGCATCTATGAATATATTGGGATGAAAAAAATATTTTAATCCAGGAGTTATAGTTATTCCATTAGTTTTTATATCTCTTTTAGGACTAACGAATATCCCTGTAATTGTTGGGTTAGTTTCAAAAGAATCAAAATAATATCCCACACCTAAATTTCCATTGAGCTTATTTTTATCAAAAAAGTAAGAAGTAGAGATATTAGGATTAAAACCTAATTTGTTTGAGAAATTATTACTTTCTTTTGACCCAAAATAGAAAACTCTCAAACCAGCATTCAATCTCAAATTACTCCATTTTGCTACTTGATAATTGGCATACCCAATAAAAGGATTTTTAAAAATTTCATCATCATTAATTAAAGAATAGGAAACTCCTAACTGAAACTTTTTAGTTACTTGATCTTGTGAATAAATCAAACTAAAGCTACAAATGAATAGAATTGTTAACGCTTTTTTCATGTTTTTTCTAAGTTATTTTAATTTAAAAATTTATTTAAATTGTTAGAATAAGATTATGGTTTATAAAAAGAGGTAGATTAGCCATAGTTTGAGAATTTATATTTTCAAACCTGAACGGTCTGGTATATGCCCCAAACACAATTGGAGAATTCTATAGCTGCAAACTCAAATTGAGTTTGATTATATTGTATTTTAAATATATCAGCTTTAAATATCTTTTTGTATTTGGGATCTTTAACCGTTGCTGATTTTCCTGTAAATTCCCATTTGTGACTCCATATATTTAAGTCACTTATGAAAAGCTCTTCCCCATCATAAATTACTCCTTTATATTCCCATTTTTTACTTTCTAAATTTGACATATTTATTATATTCTAATTTATAACCTTGTATTTCATGTCGAATATGCTCACTATTAAGGTCAACTCTATAACCTTTGTAAAACAGTAAATGCACCACTCATAATCAAATATGTTTTATTACCAATCAGGTTTATAGTTTAAAAAAAACTTCTCTAAAGGTACTTTAACATACTGAATTGTATCCAAACTGGTCTCTGAAAAAGCCGTTATGGTATCTCGCTTTTCTGAAATACAAAATATATTCTCTCTCCAAAGGTAAATTCCTTTTTGAGGAGATTTTGTAATATATTCAACATTAACTGTGTTTTCGTTACAATTATATACCCCCATGATAGCATTTTTCGGATTCAAAGATTCAAAATCAATTAAATTAACATCATTGAAGTATCCTACTTTCCCTTTACTATAAAATTTTAACCCTTCTGTTTTTTCTAAACTAATATATCTATTTTTTCTATGCTGAATTATTTTATTGTTTAGTATTAATTTATAAAAAGAAACGGTATCAATGGTTATTGATTTAAAATTACAATCATTAGGTTTTATACTAAAATTGTTTAAGTTTATCCTAAGTTTATTTTGTTCGTTTCTAATTGATGTACAGGATACAAACAAAAGCAGTATAAAATAAAATCTTACCATGATGTAAAAGTGTTTGGTGATTTATACTGAAAATAACTATTCCAATTCCAAGAATAATTTCTAAAACCCGCATCACCAATTATTCCATGTATTGCTTTATCCTGAATTGCGTGTCTTACATGTTCACTATTAACTCCAACTCTATAACCTTTGTAACCAACTGTTAACGCTCCTAATCTATAGGGATTTCCTTGTTCGTCAACAAATCCTCTTGGAAATTTTCTTCCGAATAAATCCTTTGGTGTAGGGTCTATTTTAGAGTATTTATCAGTGTCTTCTGGTCTTGAATAAAATCTCTTTCCTGTCATTAAATTAAATCCAGCGGTGTAGTCCCCAACTGATAAATTTAAAGCTGCTGTTCTATAACTATCACCACGATTACCTAAACCTAAATGATTAATTCCTGCTCCACCATCATTCTCATACATCATTTTAAAATCTCCACTATGAAAACCTATCATTCCTGTACGTTGGTTTAAATTATTTCCATCGCTTCCAGCTGATCCCCTCCATATATTTGTTCCCAAACTCAAACCTGTTTTACCATCATCATAATTTACTAATGCAGAATATCTAATTTCATGAGAATTTGCGCCAAAGCCATTGTAATTCGAGTACTCCATAATTCCATATCCTCCAGAAATACTCCAATCTCCATCACTATAAGTAACTCCAAAACTTACCCCTGCACCAGCAGAGTTTCCAAAAGCTATCGAAGGTGATGCACTTAATGTCCAATCTCCAAGAGGTATACTAATAGGAGGCATAAAACCCGCTACAAATGAAGATGCGGCCGCATTTCCAAATGCACTCATCGTTATTGTACAGGCTTGTTGTGCAATCCCTCCAGAAATCCCCCCAATTACAGCTCCTGTCAATACCGATAAACCAAATTGCCCCCAATTCCAATTACCAGTAATTAATGATGTTGCAATATAAGCTGCAGCTCCAGAGGCAGCTCCTATAATAGCCCCGACCGCAATAGCCATCCAAAAAAACTCTCCACTTGCATCTGTATACTTTAATGGATTATTTAGTCCATATGTGTATCTATTGAAATTTTGAGTGTTATTTGGATCTTGAATGTTATTATCTGGCTGTAAAAATCGATGTATAATAGGGTCATACAACCTTCCGTTCATGTGAATTAAATTAACACCCTGTAAATGTTCATGCCCTGTGTATCCTCTTTCAATAATGGTTAATTTAGTTAAATTATTTCCTGCTCCATCTTGAATTTTTTTGACATTACCCCAAGCATCAAACAATCTTTTTTCAACTAAAGTACCTGATTGATTGGTAACTGCAACAATACTACCCAAATAATCACGATGTAAATATAAATAATTTTGAGTTGTTCCGTCACTTTTTAATATTAATGGTGCTGAATATCCATCGCCGCCAATGTAGGTGATAAATTCAACCATACCATTAACAATATCCTGCTTTATCTCCATGCTTCCGTCAGCAGAATAGTGTTTTCTAAATCTCCTAGACAATTTATCTGAATCTAAACCACCATAATACATAGTGGAACGGCTGTTGTTCATGTTATAAATGAAACTTAGTTTGTCTTTTCCTTCTTCAATAATATCAATTGGGCTTTTATAAACATTGTAAGTGATGTCTAATAAACGTTGATTATTATCTATATCACTTGACTTTTTAATTCTAACATCATCAAACCACAAATTACCTGATCCATTATTATCTAAACGAATATTAAGTTTTTTAATATTTGCTGGAACCATAAAGGTTTTTTCTATCAGCACCCAATTATTAGATGTGCTTGAGATTTTGTTATCCACCAAAGTAAAGTAACCTGTTTCATTTTCTGTTTTCATAAATAAGAAAATTTCAGCTTGCGGATTTGTACCGTCACTTTTTACCCAAACAGAATAAGTATATTGAGTAGGAACTTCATTATTAATGTTTGTCCAAACATCGGAGTGAACTACTTTCTCAGACGATGTTGTATTCGCACTTTTTAAAGAAGTCGTGCCAGTTTTCGACTGCAAAACGTCATATGTAAAAACGTTAGGTTCGTAAATCGTCCAAGCTTGTCTTTCCTCCATACTATCATTAAAAATACCAAATCTGTTACTATAATAGGCAGTAGATTCTGGAGTAGTTTCAATAGATGAATTTTGAAATGGTTTAGGTATAGATGATGATGCATCTACATTTGTATAATTATAAGAACCAACTTCATTAGATTTTATTCTTCCTAAATTATCATATTCTTGTTGTTTTATAAAACCCGATTTATCTGGATAAATTTTTAAACGGTCTAAATTGTCATATGTAAAGTTCTCTGTTAGGTTGAAAAGACTACTGTAACGACTAGTTAAGTTTCCTCTTTGAGGTTCAAAAACAGTATTTAATGTCATTACATTAACCGGTAATGCACCCGTTTTATCATGCTTAAATTGAGCAGGAAATCCATATTGATCATAAGTATTAGTCACGGCAACACCATTGCCATAATTCCCATTAGTTAATTGTCCTCTAGCACTAACCTTAGAAGTTTGCCACAAAACCTGATTAGTTGAATCGTCTAAAATTTGCCAATGATTCCCGTTTTTATAAGTGTTTTTTATCCACTTAGATGATTGTTTACCGTCGGAAGTGTTTACTGCTGTAAATAATTCTTTTTCAGGTCTTCCAAAATCATCAAATTGAGTTGCCCTTTGATAATAAGCATTAAAACCACTCTCGTCATTAAAGTTATTTCTTTTGAAATTATCATAACCATAGGAATACAAAGTGTAAAAACCCCCTGCAAAATCGTCATATCTTGTATTAGTTAGTAATTTTGTTGTGGGATTGAAAGTAAAGATTGTTTTTGTATTTGTTGGGTCTCCATTTGTTCCAACAATTGCTTTTTCGGTTACTTTTCCAGAGTTATCTATTGTGTAAGTTGTAACACCTTTTGGAGTAATCTCTTTTTTCATTTCTCCAAATTCATTGTACTGATATTCATAATTACCTGCACTTGGGTCAATTAATTTGGTTTTTCTACCCCAACCATCCTGTTCAACTGCTACAATAACACCTCCAAAATTAGATTGTTTCAAGTTTCCATTGGCATAATATTGGTAACTAATTGTTCCACCATTATCCGTCTTGGAAACTACATTTCCAAAAGAATTTTTAACTACTGTTGAATTACTCACTCCATCGCTGGCTGTAGTTGTTAAACCATTGTAATTAATATTTGAACTCTTACCAGTATGTTCAATTACTTGAGTAGTTCTGCCATAAACATCAAATGTAGATGTACTAAATAAACCTTCCCAAATTGGGAAAATAGAAAGTTTGGGCTCGTAGGTTTTTTTGGCTCTATCATATATATCATACTCAAAAGTTTTCCAACTAGTATTTGATTCTGACAAACTTGCATCATTTATTGTTCTGATTCCTTCGGCTATTTTTCTACCTAAATCGTCATACCAAGCAACTGAAGCCGAATTATCATCACCAATAGTACTGGTAGTAAAGTAACCAATAGTACCCGCACTTAACCATGAAAAGGAATAATTTAAACTCTTTCCCAAATAATCTATTTCTTTGATTTTTTTACCCCATACATCATAAAAGTTTGTTGTAATTAATGGGTAACCGCCATTTGACGGGAGTATTTGTGATATTAACAAACCATTACTTGTATTGTAATTGTAAGATGTTACTAATCCTTCAATATCAGTACTTGAAAGTAAAAATCTACCTGTTGAATCGTAAGTAAAGTTAGTAATTCTGGGTGTTAATCCTACTGCTGTAATTTTCTTTTGCGTTATGTTGCCAAAAACATCATAAATATTATCTTCCGTTAAATAGTTTGTCAAATGTCCTTTCTTTAGAATTTGAGAGACTAAATGAGCTGTACTATAGGTATATATTTCTTCTCCAGTCATCGTGTCTCCATTATGAGTCACAGAAGAATTTTTCTTTTTTAGCCTACCAAGGATATAAGTTGGACTTGAAGTGTTAGGGTAATATTCAATGTTGACTACTTCCGTTTTTTCAATAGTTGTACCATTTTTAGATGCCGATGTTATTATTTCAGGATTATTATTAGGATCATAGATGGTTGTAACTTCTTTTGAAGTCCCTTCTAAACCATTTATTGATAGCATGTATGAATTATTTATTTTGTAAACCTTATTTGGAAGTAATTGATCTACATAATTCATATTGGTTTTATTAATAAAATTGGCAGGAGTGCTATTTGTAAAATTACCATAGGTTTCACCTAAAATAGAATAGGTTTCTGTTGAAGCGCCCCTTTTTGTAATATCGTGTTTTGATATTGAAGAAATAATTGGATTATCCTCATTAAACCAATTGGTTCTTGATAAACCTCTAAAACCTAAAAAACTTAATCCTTCCACATTTGACACCGCTCCATAATATTTAAACTTTTGTTGTTTATATTGTGAAGCAGTAACTTGTTCTATTTTTGAAACAATTTGAAAACCATTTGATTGTTTAATATCAAAGTTAGGATAAGTTTCTATATAAGTTGATGGTTCAAATGCAACATCACAATTATATGGCACATCACAATATGAATTTAATGGGGCGTATGTTATCCCTTCTTTAACACCGTTACCTAAAATAATTTCTTTTAATCTATTGTCTTTCCTATTGTCTTTAGTTGCTTTGAAAGTTCTAATTGTATTACCTGAAATTAAAGCATACTCTAAATTTTGATTTACGTTATTATGATCTAAGAAAATAGGTAGAGCACTTCTTCTAATATTAGAAATATTGTAAGAAATTTGAGAGCCCTCAAAACTAATACTTAATTCATTAAAGCCTTTGTTTTCTAATAGTTTTAATCTTGTATCTATTGGGTTTCCATAAGTAGAGTCATATCCAATATTACCAATATAACCATATCCTTCAATTGTATTATTTGTTTGAATAATAATATCTGTTTTGCCATCACCATTATAATCACTTGGAACATAATTAATCTCTTCTAAATATATTAAACCTGTTGGCACACCATCACTTCCGTATTTATATAATAACCTTGGAACATTATAATTAACCCCTATACTAGTAGTTAACTTTTTAAAACCATTACCTTTTGAAAAGAAAAAAGACCAATTATCCGTATTAATTGCCTGGGGAATAACAAAATCCATTTTCCCGTCTCCATTAAAATCTCCAAGATATCTTGGCTTGTCAGACAAAATACTTGTATCTGGGAAATCAATAAATTGAACTAATTGTTTATTTTCATTCAAATAATATGTTTTAATACTTCCTAAATCAAAAACCATTAAATCTGATTTTCCATCTCCATTAACATCAGCAACAGTAAATTTCGAATTCGATGTAACTTGAAGATTACCGGCAATACTTATATAATCTAAAGTTATTCTTCTATCTAAATCTAAAAAATATGATGTTCCCCCTTGACTTGAATATGTTGTATTATATCCATTACAACCACCCGTGAAATAAGTAATGTTTACAGGTTTTTCAATAATAATAACATCTGTCAATCCATCACCATTAAAATCTCCACTTAAAAATTCTTTTGGAATATCTCTTATAATTTCATGATAAACGGGCTCGTTTGGATCAATAATTATTGGAGGTCTTTTTAAACCAATATAAGGATCACCACCCCCAGAGTTGCATGGATCAGACCAATAACTAAATGTAAACTTAGGGAACTGAAAAGATCTATCGTATTGAAAAATAATTGAATTATCTATGTCTTTTGAAAAATTATTAAATGTTGTCGTATTTGTTATACTATTAGTTTGAACAGCACACCATCCTTGCATTGGCATTAATTTATTATTCCAACTTAACCAAGAGGTTGTAAATATATCAGAAAAAGTACCAAGATTATATTCTCTAACATTATTCAAAGTAGTACCATCCAAATTTGTAAATAACCAGTATTTCTTTTTTGCCTCTAATCCAGTAGTAGGATACAAAATAAAGTCCATATTTCCATCACCATCAAAATCACCACTAATATTACTTGAATTTGTAAAATCAATATTATTAACGTTCAAAGTTATTGGATTTGAAATTTGAAACAAATTACTAGAGGTAGTTGTATCATAATTAAAAACGGTTGGATTAAAACTTTTAGAATTATCACCGCTTTTTTCAGTAATACTTTTCAACCTCTCATATCCTAATGAAGTAGTTTCATGATTAAGTATGTAATTTCTAAATCCAACATTATTTCCTTTAACATTAATCTGACTTAAAATTGTACTTCTTACAAAAGACTGCCCACCAATATAAGCTTGTTCTAATCTCTGTCTTGTTTTATAAATAAACGCAATTTCATTTATTGGAGTTGTTGTAAATCTTGTTCCATAACTAATAGTACTTATAGATAAATTATTATTTGAAAGCACATAATTATATGAAATTCTTACGCCTTGAGGATTTTCCCAATATGTTATAGCCCAATCTGTTATAGAACGGGAATCTGTAGAACTACCATACTGTGCTATTGAACCATCTGGATATTTTACAATAAAATATGCTGGCCCATAATCTGCGCCATTTGGATGAATTCCATACGAGGTTATTTGCAAATTAGAAAAACTTTCAGTTTCATAAACCGTTCCATTTGCTCCATAAATACCTGTGGTTCCATTTTTTACTAGTAATCGTTGTCCATCAAATGCAAATCTATCTAGAGAATTGAAATCAACAGCATCTATAGTATTATCATGAAATTTAGTTGATGGAATTCTTGTAATAACAGAAACTCCGGAAATATTCCATCCGTAACCAGCTAATCCATTACCTCCTTGGCTATTATAACTTAATGATACTTGAGGTACTATCCCATTTATTCCTGGAGGAACTGCAATAGGGATATTGTAAGTCGCTCCACCGGTTAAAGACACCGAAAGTTGACCCTCAGTAACTCCTACTTCTGTTGAATTACCAGTTGGAGTACTAGGTGTAATATTATTAGATGTTGTTGCTCTAGTTACACTTACTTTATTTTCTTGTATTTCAACTCTTTTAATAGGAATAATACCCTGTACAGGGGAATTGCCATAAACATTTTCTTGTGAATAAGAAACAAAATAATTTAATAAAATTAATAGATAAAATAACTTTTTCATACTTTAGTTTTTAACAATTTTTATAGATTTTTTATCGCCATTGGTATAATTTAAACTCAAAAAATATATTCCAACTGGATATTCTTGAAATGAAATAGCTAGTGAATTTTGTGATATATTGTCTTTTACCGTTTTCAATACCTGACCGTTTAAAGTGAAAACATCTATGCTTGAAACTTTGTTTTCATTAACTAATTCCCACTTTAGATAAAGTTCTTCTTTTACGGGATTTGGATAGTAAGAAATGACGTCTTCAGGAAAAAATTTTTGCATATCTGAATCTTCAAGTTTAGAAATTTCTTTATATATTTCTGAACCATTTTTAGAATTACAATTCGGACACCATTTCCTTTGAATTTGATTACCGGCTGCATCATATTCAAAACGAATTTTTGGTGTTTGAGCATTTCCATCAATAGAAGAAAACAAAATTCCAATAAAAATAAGCATTGGCTTTAAATTCAATTTTTTAATCAACGAACTTAAAATAGTTTCAGGATTGTTGTTATTTAATAAAGTTAAATCACAATTTCGAAGTGAAATATTTTTTTTCATAATTTTATTTTAGTTTTTAATATATAATTTCATTAGAAGTGCCAATATTTTTACAAATTTAGAATCCATCTAAATTTTCATTTTACGGCTTTGCCGTAAAAATTCTTAAAATTTTAAAAACCTTAAAACCATTTGTTTTTTACAAAAAATCGATTTTAAGTTAATTCAAATCAGAACAATAGCTGTAAACTATGATTCAATTTGATTTAAAATTTCTAAATACAAAAAACTATACACGTTTATTGCATTTTGAAAATTCTCCAATAAATTTTTGAGGGTTTTAAAAAATTAAACAGAGGAAATCTATTTAAATTCAATACTAGAATAATAAAATTACTACCAATTGTTTTTAAACATCGAAAAATATAAATAACTCAAGTGTTAAATTATTTTATTTTCAAAAAAACTTTTGAGGATTAATATTACTAATTGACTTTTCGAAATCAATTGACTATTGATTCTACTAACACAAAATTCACAACTTATAAAACAGGTTGCCCAATCGGTTAATTCATCATTCTATATTTGATTATTTAATCAGAAAGAGAAGTAGTTTAAGTTCAAATGGATTTATTAATTTTTTCTGAATAAAATTATAAATTAATAATAACTAATTGATTTAAAGATATTTGAATAAGCAATCATCGCATTAAATTTGTAACTTTCTCCAATAGGGGGAGCTACTAAAAAGAGCAACATTTTCATGTTGCTCTTTTTTTATACCTATTATCCATGGGCGAGAAGTTTATCCCGATGTAACGAAGTGAAATCGGGAAGCCCAAAAGGGGGAGCTTTCAAAAGCCTTTACAGCAATGTAAGGGCTTTTTTAGTTTTCATTTCCATAAGATTTTGGGGATCAATTATAATTCGTATAATATTTATTGTTTTTCAATAAATTTATTACCTTTGTCATTAAATTTAATAATTAACAATAATGATTTCACAAAATTTTAAGCCGCTTGAAAGGAGCTCAACCTTATTCTTAAAGTTAATTCTTTTGGTTTTAAGTATTGGAGTATTAGGTTTCTTTGGATTCTTACTATATCAAATTACTCAATCGGATTCTTTAGGTTATTACCGACCAATATTGATTGGAGTAGTTATTTCAACAATTCCGTTATTATATATTTTTTATCAAGCTTTTAATTTATTAAATAATATTGATAATGATTTATCATTAACTGACTCATCAGTTAATTCATTACGAATAATAAAAGTCTGTTCATTTCTTATAAGTTTAATGTATTTGATAGGTTCACCATTTATCTTCAATGTTGCCGAGCGAGATGATGCTCCAGGAGTTGTCTTGATTAATATCATTTTACTTGTAGGCTCATTTTCTGTTGGAGTATTTACATATATCTTACAGAAACTTTTAATTAATGCCATTGGATATAAATCCGAAAATGAGTTAACCATATAATCTATGGGAATTATTGTTAATCTTGACGTAGTAATGGCACGAAGAAAAATGTCATTAAATGAATTATCAGAGAAGGTAGGGATTTCCCTGTCAAATCTTTCAATATTAAAGACGGGTAAAGCAAAAGCAATCCGTTTTTCAACATTGGCAACATTGTGTGAAGTACTAGATTGTCAGCCTTCAGAAATATTAGAATATAAGAAATAATTGTAAACATTAGAAACTATGATGAATAAAAAATGGGTTGTTTTCTCACCGTTATTATTGTTACTTTTACCTTTGATAGGTATGTTTTTTTCAAATGAAATTAATTGGAGTTTTTTTGATTTCATTATTATGGGTATCCTAATTCTTTCTTTGAGTTTTAGTATTAAGCAAGTCTTAAAGACAACAAAAAATAAAAATTATAGAATTCTCATAATTACAGTAATTTTAATTCTATTTTTATTAATATGGGCTGAATTAGCAGTTGGTGATTTTGACACCCCATTTGCCGGTAGTTAATAAAAATTAAATATTCTATCACTTCTTGAAATTCAAGTAGAAGTTCAAGTCTTTGATTTAATGATGTTTATATACTTAATCATAGTATTAAAATTGTAACTTTCTCCAATAGGGGGAGCATCCAGAGAAAGCCTTTACAGAAATGTTAGCCTTTTTTGTTTTTATTGTTAGCACTTATCGTTTAGGACATCTTTCTTGAACTCTTCTATTTGATTTTTCATTTCCTTAATTTCCTTCAACTTCTGTTCAAGAGAAAGTAATTTTTCGTCAAGAATACTTAATTTTTCGTCTTTAGTATATTTATTGTTATACCAAGCATCTATAACTTGTCCAATTTCTCTTATTGTGAAACCAATTGACTTAGCATCACTAATGAACTCCAATTTTTCAATTGTTTCTTCATCGTAGTGAAAATAATTGTTTGTTTTGATAGACTCATCTCGCTTTCCTTCAATCAATCCTGACTTTTCATAAAAGCGAATCGTATGGGCAGAAATCCCGGTAATTTTAGCTATTTCATTTATTAACATAATGCAAATATAAAAAATTATAAAAAAATAACAACTATAGACTACACTCTAATGTTGTAGGTTTGATTTTATACTGTTAAGTTTGTTCAAAATTAAAAATACAATCATATGAAAAAGACAATTTTAATTACAGGAACCTCAAGCGGGATTGGAAAATCAACCGTTATTGAATTTGCAAAAAAGGGATGGAATGTAATTGCTACACAAAGAAATCCCGAAAAAGAAACTGACTTTAAGGCATTTAGTAATGTGAAACTTTATCATTTAGATGTTACAAATCTTGATAGTATCACTCAAGTATTTAAGAAAGTAAAAGAAGAATTTGGAACTATTGATGTTGTGGTTAATAATGCGGGGTATGGAGTAGATGGAGCTTTTGAAGCAATGTCTGACGAGGTTATTGAAAATCAATTCAACACAAATGTATTTGGATTAATGCGAGTAACAAGAGAGGCGATAAAAGCAATGCGCCCCTGTGGTGGCGGAATAATCATTCAAATTTCAAGTATGGGTGGAAAAATTACTTTCCCATTATATAGTATTTATCATTCAACAAAATTTGCGGTTGAGGGTTTTACAGAGTCATTGCATTATGAATTAGCACAATTCAACATTAAATTAAAACTCATCGAGCCAGGTCCAATTGTAACAGATTTTTATGGAAGAAGCCGACAATTCATTAAGCCAGATTTCACAAATGAGTATGATAGCTTTATTTCAAAATTTAATGCTGCTGCGGAAAAAGTTATCAAAGATGCAGAAGGACCTGAAGTGGTTGCTAAAACAATTTTTATAGCCGCAACAGATAATAGTAATAAGATGCGATATGCTATTGGAAAGCCCGGTCCGTTACTATTAAAGCTTAGAAAATTACTTTCGGATAAATTATATTTTTTAATGGTTAAAAAAAGCTATAATATCTAATATGCTTTTCTGATGGCTAAAGCAGAAAGGCTATCATTTCTGACAGCCTTTTTTTATTAACAATAGATGTCTAACATAAAATTGCCTTGTGTCATAATTTTAACAAAATGAGGTAGCGAGAAAAATCTAAAACAGATTTTGTTTAATTACTACTTATAATAAAAGTACTCCTTCTGTTTTGTTGATGTTCTTCTTCAGTACATTTAACATTATCGGAACATTTATTAATTAATTTGGATTCCCCATATCCCTTCAAAATTAATCGGCTTATATCAATCCCTTTACTCATAATGTAATTTGAAGTTGCTATTGCTCTATTTTTGGACAATTTAATATTGAAAATGTCAGATTGTCTGCTATCAGTATGAGAACCGACTTCGATTTTTATTGAATTGTATTTATTTAGAAATGCAACAACTTTGTCCAATTCATTTATAGATTCTGGACGTAAGGTATATTTACCCAAATCAAAATAAATATTGTTTAAGGCTAAAATTTCAATTAAATTATCTCCAATTTTATAGGGTGGTTCATTCTTTTTAATTCGAATTATCTTTTCAATATTATCTGAATTTGTGACTATTGAAACTGAATTTTCCTGATAATTTAATTTTGTTACTGTTATTGAATAAGCGGTATTTGGCTTCAAATCTTTGAAAACGAAATTTCCATTTGTATCGGAATTTATTGAAGCAATAAGATTTTTGTCATTATCAAATAAATTAATAACTGCATTAGGTTGTACTTCTTGAGTTTCTTCATCAAGAATAGTCCCTTTTATTTCAATTAAAACAATCTTTTTTATTGTCAAATCAAAATAATAAATATCATCATCTCCTTTACCTCCGGGTTTGTTAGATGTGTAATATCCATTTGTCATATCATTACTGATAACCATTCCAAAATCATCAAATGGACTATTTATATCATTCCCAAGAGGAATTACTTTTGCCTTAGGATCATTCATATCAATAGAATAAAGGTCAAATCCACCCAATCCAGGTCGACCGTCTGAAGCAAAAATTAAAAAATTATCCGAAGTAATATAGGGATATGAATCTCTACCTTCGGTATTTATTTTTTCACCTAAATCAGTTTCTTCAGCATTTGCCCATTTTGGATTATTACCTGTTTCAGAAGAACCTTCAATGTTTTTTGTTACCCAATCTT
>ENA-OSIY01000735-OSIY01000735.1-marine-metagenome-genome-assembly--contig:-NODE-735-length-18025-cov-6.295688_pt1 | contig 18025 bp, 13 predicted proteins | sample MGYA00237884_ERZ534233 | MGnify/ENA primary metagenome ERZ534233 (study PRJEB26412, sample SAMN06343840) | marine metagenome | isolation source: estuarine water | place: USA: Columbia River Estuary... | reverse complement strand
ATATTGAAGTTCATACTCAACTTTGACATAAACGTCAATAAAGACATTTTAGACAACTATGGAGAGTATATCTTCACAGGACCAGAGTCTATGATAGATCCTAAGAAGATACGTTCTAAGAAAGACTTTGACAAGCTGGTGAACTTTGCAGAGTTTGAGCTTAAGAGAGCATATGAAAGATTCAGATTGGAAAACAAGCAATCAGTCTATACCATATTTCATTCATCTATACTCTTTGAAAGAGGATGGGACAAAGAAATGGACTTTACCATAAACGTGTTCGCACCAAAAGATGTGAGAAGTCTTAGATGTGAGAAGATAACAAAGCAATCCACTTACAACATATCAGAACTTATGAAAGGTGAGATGGATGATTTGTTTAAGAACAAATTGGCAGACTATACAATACACAACTACGCAAGCTGTGCAATAGCGTTTGGAGATACGTGTGATCAGGTAAATAGAATTGACCAAAAGATAATAGACAAATATCTAATAAAAGAACAAACATTAATAAAATATTCAGTAAAATAAAAACAAAGATATAATATGGCAAACGCTCACATACATTCAAAATCATCTGCTAGAAAGTTTGGTGGAACTCCAGAAGATTATTTGAACATTCACATCAAAATGGACTGTTCTAAAGCTTATGTGGCTGATAATCGCCACCGAGCACTCACTCACAACAACTTTTGGATTCACGAAGTTATGATTCCAATCTTTGGATATACGTTCAAAAACTCTGCGGGTAAAGATGTTTGTGTTAAAGATATTTGTGAGCAACATATCTTAGAAGATTTTGGTATGAGATTTATTCCAACCGCACAAGATTATTTAGAAAATATGGATTTTAAAGACTGGATGCAGAATGGTATCAAAGACATTCCAAGTTCTTTCACAAAGCTTAAAGAAAAAGGTAATATTAAAGTAATGGCTGATTAGTATGATAGTAGTTTGTAAAAGACCCACAAAAAGACTTATTAAAGGAGTTCGATACGAAGTAGAGAACCTATGGAATGACGGAACTAGCCAAAGATGGGTCGAAGGTAGAGTTAGTATAAAAGATGTCGGTAGGTTTTGTGTAGGAAACTTTGTTGACACAAATGGCAACGAACTTCCTAAGATAAAAATTGTAAAACCTTTAGCACCGATTCAAAGAATGGTTTTCTCTGATTTGAAAGAAGGAGACATATTGGTTTGTACTTCTGATAACTACAAAACTCTTTTGAAGGGTGGTATGTATCGAATAGAAAAGTTACACTCCGTCTCTACTCAAAGAACTGGTTGGAACAACCAGGCACACACTTATACGGAACAACATATCAAGTTCGAAGGAGTAACGAGAAAGTTGAAATTCAATACATGGACTTTCAGACAGTTGAACTCAGAAGAGTCGAGAGAGATAAGTTTAAACACGTTGCTAAATGATGAAGAAGCACCGGTCATAAAATCTCAGAACATCAAAAAAATAGATTTGATGTCAAACAAAGACACAGTTCTTATGGAGATATTATCAAAGTCTATCATAGATCCAAATAGACATCACCTTACAATTCCAGAATGGGCTTGTGAGAAAGTAGCATCAAAACTTTCATTGGTAGTATCTGACTTTGAATATCTTATGGATCTACCACTTAGAGAAGTACTTGAATTATTAGAAACCAATAACAAATAAATATATGGAATTAGAAGAAAAAATTAAATTACTTAGAACCAAAAACTCTGAGATTCGCGATTTGAAAAACGATGTATTCGATTTATCAAAGGATGTTTTTGACGATTGGTGTAAAACCGTGTTTGATAAATATCCAAAAGTAGAGTCTTTCGGATGGAACCAATACACACCTTACTTCATGGATGGAGAAACATGTGTGTTCTCTGCGAACACCGACTACATAAGTATTAACGGTGATTACGTTGATGATTCAGAATGGATGGGAAAAACGGTAGTAACAAACTGGGGAACTTATAACAGAGAGACTAAAGTCTATGATGGTAAAGTAGAGATTCCAAACGAAAAACACGATAGTGAACTTGAATCAGCATCGGAAGATATTAGAAAATTTTTACAGACGTTTGACGACGACTTCTATATCAGAAAGTTTGGAGACCATAGTGAGATTACGGTAACAAAAGAAGGTGTTGAAGTAGATGATTACGATCACGACTAAACCTTTTGATTTAAAAAAGTAAAACAAACAAATAAATAAACAAAACAAAAATTATGATTAGTATTTTAACAAGTTATTGGTGGATTGGAGCTTTAGCATTATGTTTAGTAATGTATAAGTTCGTCCTTAGAGTGTTCTTCGGTTTGGCAATCGTTCCAGAAGACAAAATTGGTTTAGTGACCAAAAAGTTCGTTCTTTTCGGTGAGAACAAAGAGTTGGGTGGTGATAGAATCATCGCAGTAAATGGAGAAGCAGGTTTACAAGCAAAGACATTGTCTCCAGGTTTACATTGGTGGATGTGGCCTTGGCAGTATAATGTAGACATGCAGGGATTCGTAATCATTCCAGAAGGACATATTGGATTAGTAAACGCAAAAGATGGTAAAGTTCCACAAACAGGACGTATCTTAGGACGTAGAGTTGAATGTGAAAACTTTCAAGACGCGGTAGGCTTCCTTAATAACAATGGACAAAAAGGACGTCAGTCTGCTTATATTCCTAATGGATCTTACAAAATCAATACACACTTATTTGAAGTATCTACAGTAGCACAAGTTCATATCCAAGAGAATATGGTGGGTATCGTTACTACATTAGATGGTGACCCATTAGATGCGGGACAGATTGCTGGAAAACTTATTACAGGAAACAACAACAACTACCAAGATTTTGATGCTTTCTTAGAAGCAGGTGGTAATCGTGGTTTACAACAACAAGTAATCTTAGCTGGTTCTTATAACTTAAACCCTTGGGCTATCAATATCGAAGAAACTCAAATGACAGAGATTGCGATTGGTCACGTTGGTGTTGTTATCTCTTATGTTGGTGATGAAGGAGTTGACGTATCTGGAGATACTTTCAAACACGGTAACTTAGTTGCTAGAGGTGAGAAAGGTGTATGGGCTGAGCCACTTGGACCTGGTAAATATCCAATCAACAAATACACTAATAAGATTGAAATCGTTCCTACAACAAACTTAGTTTTAAACTGGGCGAACGCACGTTCTGAGTCTCATAACTTAGATAAAGGATTGAGCACAATCACTGTACGTTCTAAAGATGGTTTCCCATTCAACTTAGATGTATCTCAAATCATTCACATTCCTATGAACGAAGCACCTAAAGTAATCGCTCGATTTGGAAATATGAACAACCTTGTATCTCAAGTATTAGAGCCTACGATTGGTAACTACTTCCGTAACTCGGCACAAGATCAAGATGTAATTGCGTTCTTATCTACTCGTAAAGAAAGACAAGACTCTGCAAAACAACATATCTCTAAAGTATTAGATGAATACAATGTTCATGCAGTAGATACATTGATTGGAGACATTACTCCACCAGAATCTTTGATGAAGACTTTGACTGATCGTAAGATTGCAGAAGAGCAAGAAGTAACATTTGAAACTCAGAAGAAAGCTCAAGTTCAACGTCAAACATTGGAAAAAGAAACAGCGATTGCTGACATGCAGGCTGAAGTTGTAAAAGCGGATCAAGGTGTTCAGATTGCTGAAAGACACGCCGATGCTTCTGTTAAGAAAGCAAAAGGTGATGCAGAATCTGTTAAAATCTCTGCTTCTGCAAATGCTGAGGCTACCAAAATGAAAGCACAAGCTGACGCGACTAAAACAACATTGATTGGTAAAGCTGAAGCTGATGCTACACTTGCAAAAGGACAAGCTGACGCGGAATCTTATAGATTAGCAGTTGATGCGATGGGTAAAGAGAACTTTACTACATTCAAAGTAACTGAAGAGATTGGTAGAAACCATATCAAAATCATGCCTGATATGTTGATTGGTGGTGGTCAAAATGGTGGTGGCGGTCCAATGGAAGGCCTATTAGGATTACAAATCTTAGATATGATGGGTAAGAAAATCAACAAAGAAGATGATATTAAAGATGTCACTTCTGAAGAAGTAAAACCTAGTGATAAAAAGTAGTAAATACTTAAAAATAAAAAGCCCTCTGAAATCAGAGGGCTTTTTTTATGATTGTACTTCTAGAACGTATTGTCCTGGATTTGTTTTAAAATCTTCTTTTGTCATTATGGTAATAACTGTCAGTTTAAACTCATAGTCACCTGCTTCAAGAATACAGACTACGTTCAAATCATTAGTCTTATTTCTTATAACAAATCTGTTTGGTTCTCCTGCCTTTACTCCTCTTGTTGGATAGTTGTCCTCATTCTGATAAATGTCGAACTGGTCTTGCATAAGTGCGATAGTCAATTCTTCGATTGCCAATTCTACAGTTTCAATGATATCATCATCTGTTATCATTTCACTTACTCCGTGTCTCCATTGTCTATCCGCAGCATGTGGTGGCTTTTCAATCTCTATCCTTATCTCAACTGGTTGTTTTAAGTAACCAATCTCTACAGGTTTTCTAGAAGCCATAGCTCTTCTATCTATGTAAGGTCTATTGAATGCTTCAAATAATACTAAATGTTTCATATCTCTATATATTAATAAACTTATTTCATTTTTTAGATACAATATTTATGGAAAATGAGGATTTATACAGAAACTTAGTAATCTTACTAAAGATGTTCAAAAACAGGCCTTATCACCTGGCTAAATATCTTATAGAAAATTCCGCATTCAGTCCGGAATTCATCAAAAAAGTTTCAGAAAATGGTAAGCTTACAAATCTTTCAGAAGAAGAAGACGATAAATCTAAACAACCTATATACTTTTTGGACATAGGAAAAATGAACGACTATTATAGTTCATTTACAGACGATATCAAATTGCTCGAAAAGGGAAAAACACCTGCAGAGATAGAGAAAGACTTAAATGAAAGGTTGGACAAGCTTCTATTTGAAGAGAAATATGAAGATGCTGCAAGAGTCAGAGACTATATGGCAAAAAATAAAATAAAAAGAATAAAATAGAAAACTTTAACAAATAACAAACTATAAATATCATCACTCTAAAAAATATGAATATGAATAAAACAATCGGAAACGAAGAATTGGCTTACTTATTTGAAGACGATTCTTTCATTGCCAGAAAAGGCAAAATCACAAAAAAAACAACTCCTGAGTACCTAGCACTTGAAAAGCTTTATGGTCAATTTGAAGTTCAACTTCCAGAAACAGGTGTAGTATCTCCATCGGTATACGTTGGACACAAAGGCGACCAATACCTTTTTGAGGTAGCTGGTTATAAAGACTACGTTAGGGTAGACGACAAGCCAAATGAAGCAAAATACCTAAAGAACATTGAAGTTGGTGACGTAATAGACGTTATCGTAGTTGAGATCAACGAAAAAAACTACCTTATCAAAGGAAGTATTGCTACTCTTTATGAGTCTAGAGCTCACGCAAACCTTAAAGCTTTAGAAGAAGGTGAATCTGTAACGGTATTAGTTAAAGCTCTTAACCCAGCTGGATACGAAGTAGAGATTTACAATGGTGGTGTTACACTTCCAGGATTCATGCCAAACACTTTAGCAGGAATCAACAAGTTAGTAGACCCTACATCTATCGTTGGAGTTACTTTCGAAGTAATGATTGAGTCTTACTCTGAGCACGAAGGGACTTACATTGTAAGTAGAAGAAAATATCTTCACACTCTTAGTGGTGCTGCCATTAAAGAACTTAACCAAGAAACTGTCTACAACGGACACGTTACAGGTACTGCACCATTTGGTGTATTCGTAGAGTTCAACGAATGTTTGACTGGTATGATCCACAAAGCAAACGTACACCCTGAATGGCAAGACAAACTTGGTGACATCAAGCCTGGATTTGAAATCGAATTCTATGTGAAAGAGATTATCAAAGACAAAATCATCCTTACTCAGATTTTGAGAGAGACCCTTTGGGACAACATCAAAAACGGACAAGTATTGGACGGAGTTGTTAAAGATACTAAGCAGTTTGGTACTTTGATCAACCTTGATGCAGAGACTGTTGGATTGATCCACACATCTGAAATGGAGAAACTTGGTAAAAAGTTTATTCCTGGGCAAGAACTTAAAGTGAAAGTTCTATCTGTCGACAGAATGAGTAGAAAAATATTCTTAACTATTGGTTAAGAATTGGTAGGCAAGAAAAAAGCTTCAGAGAAATCTGAAGCTTTTTTATTTTTATAACTTTTCAAAATAAAGATTGAAAAAGTATTCAAAAGTATATGAAGAACTTGGTTGTTGCTGATTGAAAATGACTTTTGTATATCCACCATCAACTGACATTTCTGATTGAAACTTTGTGAACTTAGTTGTAGGACTTACTATCTCCGAATTCCATGTGTTCTTATATCTAAGAAGATTTTGACTTCTCAAATCTTTGTATCTAAGATATAAATCTATGCTCGATAGTTTGTATCTATCTATTACATTGAAATTTATGTAGTTGTTTATTGCAGCATTTACATCATTATAAGAGTTCATGTTGGTTCTTATTCCTTCGAATGTTCTCCATCTTTTCAGTTCTGCAAAAAGATAGTTTGCAAGAATTCCTTTAATATTTAGGTCAAGTGTCCAATTAGTCAGATTATCTTTTGTATATTGTGTCTGTGTCGGATCGATGGTCAGTATATGATTTTTCTCTTTATCACTCGCGGCTGAATAAACATACGACTGAAGAGTGTTCTCAACTGATAAATCAAGTTGTTCACCATTTGGCATCTGATAATAGATTATGTTCTGGTTGTTTATTAGAATATTGTCTTCTATTTCAAGCATTTTTGCACCAAAGAAATTACTTTCTTCAACCATATTGTAGGTTCCATATACTTCTTTATGTTCAAATTCCGGTGATATATAGTTTCTTCTCATTATCTGTCTAAGTTGTTTTGATTTCTAGTTTGTATATAAGACCTTCCGATTGTAAAATTTTCCTTTTCGTATTTCTTTATGACTCTATCTACATTGTCAACTTCTTGTGATTTAAAACTTCTTGTATCTTTGAAAGTTTTTTCTTCTGCAACCACCGTCTCAAAATGATATCCTTGATCCCAAGTAGACCTGAATATGAAGAAATCCATAAAAGTGTATCCAAACTCATCAAGCATAGGATAGATTGAATTTGTCTGTAGTTTCAAAACACTACCTTTTCTATTGACCTTTCTTACTCTTCTTTCAAGCATCATTCCAAAGTCGGTGAGGTCTGTATCGAACTTGTAGTTTCCATACAAAGGCTTGTAAAAAGAGGATTCTGATTTTGTGTATGCGGTCTGACTATAAAAGGACATATCAAATGTTATTTTTATTATATATTAAAATTAAAGCGTTGTATAGCTAAATGTTCCATTCGTAAGTATTGGGTCTGTCTGGTTAATAGAATAATATCCAATACTTGAAGTTAATCCTGTAGCATCCATAACTTTTATATCAAAAATCATAGGAGTGTCTGGTGAATCTAATATACTATAAGTATTTGATGTAGTAAACGACTGAGTTGCGAACATATCTGGATCATAACTTAGTTCTGTAGAATATCCAAATGCCCATTGGAAAGGTGGATTCATTCCGGTTGCACCAAGAGTTACTAATATGCTTGATCCAGGTGTTTGGAAGTCTGTTATATCAATCGAAAAAGTTGGTTTTATTCTAGATATACCAATCTTTAAATCACCATAAGTCGATTTATACTTTATAGACAAAACATTGTAGTTTCTTATTAGACCATTTTCCTTTTGTTTTTTATCATAGTCTAAAAATCCTTTACGTACTTCATCTACGACATATGTGGAATCCGTAGGGTGTGTTTCGAATATGAAGTCTATTCCTGAAAAGATACTTTCGTTTAGAATTATGGATTTTATCTGATTATAAAAACTACCATTTACAAAATTAGACACATTACTAAAGACTCCTGTTGTACTTATAATATGAGTAACCCAATTTTTACCATCATATCTTAGGTTTGTGTCTAAATCTCTAACATAAACAACATCATTTATCTGAGGTGTTGTATAAGACCAAGTTCCTGAAAGAAGTCCAAAAGATGGTTGCCAATTAGTAATTGAAGCAGTACTTGAAGCCACTATAAAGTTTCCAAAAGGATCTACCAAACCTCTTACAACATTAGCAATACTATTCTTTCTCAAAAATACTGAAGAAGTTCCCAAAACAGAATATGTTCCAGTCCAATCCAGTGTTGGTGTATTTCCTACCAAATATTTATCACCTTCCGATGCACCCGAAGTCCATGATAGTAGAGGATCGACAGAAGTAGTTTGTTTTGATATAGTTATAGGTGCGTTTGATCTTGAAATAACCGATCCTATTTGTTTGATTGTAGATGCACTTGGTGAAGTAGGTTTTACTGCCGGATTATTTTGAACGGTGAATATATTGTTTGATATGTAAGAGTAAGAAGCACCAGAATATATTGTATATCTTTTCTCAACTGTAGTACCATTTCTTTCAAATGAGAATATTAACTCTTGTGTGTTTTCAACATTAAGAGCAATCTGCATTTCATTGTATGAAGTAGCATTGTCTTTTTTGAAAAGTTCAATATCATAGAATAAAGGCACATAGTTTCCACCAAATCTGAATATTGTATCATTTATTATGTTCTCACCACCGTGGTAGTTTTTTCGAACAACCGGATTGTTTTGATTTGTTTCTATTGTAGTTGCAATATGTGTGTTATTGAAGTAGTTCAACTCAGTAAGATCATCAATCTTACCATCTGGTAAGATTTTATTGGCTTTAATACCAGATACCTTCACCTGACTAACATTCAAAGAGTTTACTTTTATATCGACTCTTTCTGGTTTTTCTGCAAAAATTATGTAAGGAAGACTTTCTATATTATCAAAATTATAGTTTTTTAAAACACCATTGGAGTCTATTACCTTATAGTTGATATAGTCTGTAAAATCATGTTTATTAGAAAGATTGTTTAAAGCTGCAATAAAATTCATTGCAGTAAGCTTTTTATTCAAAGAAACATAAAGTTCATCTCTATTTTTATTACTTAAACCGGTCAGTGTATTGTCATTTATAGCAATGTTAACAAAGACATGCTTCCACTTTTCGTTTATATAGATATTTATACCATTTTCCAAAGTCATTTCCCATGGGTTTGATAATATCTGATAATACTCATTGTTTGTCTTTATTAACGGATTTTTGTTAGGTTGGTATTTAAAATTCGTGTCTTCAACAAAGCTATATAGTCTATCCCATAGATTTGAAATACCTGGCTCTTCACCACTACTTATAGTAGTTGCCAAACTGTTAGCAATATATAGTATCTCATGATGAACTATATACATTTTAGGTTTATATGTTGCACTTGGATTCCATATCTGTATTTCTACCCATCTCGTAGAGTTGGTATCTACAGGGGATATTCTTTCCCAATATCTCTGCCAAAGGTTTCCACCATTTAAAAACTCTTGAGTATAGTTAGGTGGATATATGTTGTTGTCTAAAGTAGACTTATAATAGTCACCTCTATAAAGTACTATAGATCCTCTCGAATATCCTATATGGTTTATTCTACCATTAGAGTCTCTAAATAACCTAGAGTTTGATTTATATACAATAAGTGGATTCCAAAAATCGATTGGTTTGTCGTATCCATTGAACATGTAATAATCACCACTATTATAAACCACTGCTTTTGAAAGTGTTTCAGATCCTTTTGAATAGTAGTTATTCTGACTATTTAGAGGATTAAACATTATCATGTCTGAGTCAACATAATACTCCCAATCATCTATTAGGTTGTATGGTAATGCCTTTATCTGTAAAGAGTTTCTATTGACAGTTGGCATTGTGGTCTTACTATTTCTTTTAGCTCTATATAATATGTCGTTATAAATAACTATATCTGTTTTTTTATAGTCTTTATCCATCTTCCATTCGTCTATTACATCCCAATACATTCCATTACTTTTGTGAGATAGTAATATACTGAACTTAAAATCTTCAAATTTATTAGATGTCTTTGTGTTTATTGTTTCTATTTGACCATTAGAGTTCTTTTTAATACTATCAACTTCATGTATCAAAAACTTTATCCCTCTGAATAAAGTAATGTTTGGAATAGTATGGTCACCTGTAGAAAACAAAGAATACTTTTGTGAGTTTTTATGTATTTGATTCGATAAAAAAGTAGATTTTCTGTCAAAGAACCAGGCAAAATAATCAAAATTGTATTTTTTAGTAATAGTTCCATCCACATATGTGTCTGAACCTAAATACTTCTCAAAATCAAAAGAAAATCTACTAGTACCATTTATATTATTGTTTTCAACATGTAAAGTATGGTGAAGATAAGAAAACGTAGAAGAATTTATAGTATAGAAATAATCTAAGTTTCTTTCCATTCTATGTGGATCTGGATCAAATGGATTTACACTTCTGTTATAATCTTCAAATCTTATCGAATTGTTCAAAACATAAGGATAGTCATTGGCACCTAAAGAGTTTTCAAAAGCCCATCTACAATGTACAGAGTTCTTTCTCCAGATAGAAGAAATGTCATCACCAACAATCTTAAAAGTTTCGTGGTTTACTGTATATTCGGAAGATGCTGGTATGTGAACAACTTTGTTTTTGTAGTTGAAGTCATCTAGTTCTTTAGGATGTGTAAAACTATTAAGATTGTTCATGTATAGCTTTGTTTCTTCCGTATCTGTAAGGTCATGGTCCATCTCATACTCAAATTTAGAATATTCGGTATCAACAATTTTATCGTCAAAATCCTTTATATCACTTAATTTAAGTCTGTATATTTTGAACTTTTTAGGAATAGTCTGTGCATCTACAATAAAACTTACTTTTTTAGTATAAGTAGAGTCTGTTTTGTTTATCCAATATTCGTATTCGTTTTGATAGAATTTGAAAGCATAATCACTGTATATCTTTATAACACCATCTTCTTTTATAAGATTATGATAAACCTCGTCTATTTCTATTACCCAAAGATCTGCAAGTTCAAAATCTACAATGTCAAAATACGTATTATCATAGTTCATCAACGCTTTAGTTGTCGATTCTATATACCCTATGTTTTTGTTTAAAAGTGCTTGTTTTCCGGTTAGATTAATACTAGATATTATTCTCCATTTTGTAACATAAGTAGGAGTAATCTCTTGCTTTATAACAGTTCCACTTGTAAGTGGTCTTTCTTCAAAATCATATAATTCTGCACGTACTGCCATTGGCATTTCTTTACTTCGTGCCTTCATAGTGGTAACTCTGGATGCTTGACCTGGGTTTTGATTTTTATTAACTACTGGTTTAAGAGATGGTTTTGCTAATTTTTCAACAAACTTCTCTACCTTATAGTATTCACCTAAATATTCTACATAGAAAGGTCTATCATCTGACCATCCTTCTGAGAAAGGATCTCCGGTAGGTGATTCTAATATATTTCCAGTATTTATAATAGCATCACTTTTTATGAAAGGAGTCCTGTATGGAGACATAGTTTTTACCTGATCCATCTCTTCAAGATAGAATCCATAGTATCTGTTTATCGACCACTTTCTCAAAGAGTTTTCTGTGGCTGGAGTGTCATCAAAAAGAAAAGAAAAGTTTAATATATTTGGATATATCACTTTATTATTTTTAAATCCGTCAAGAACAAACTTTTCAAATTCAAATATTTCTTTTTCCTTTTCAAAATAATCTTCTAAGAACAAAGACTTTGTAGTATAACCACCTGATTCATAATCGATTCCGTTCCATTGTGAAAACTCCATTTTGTCAAAGTTTATTTCAACCGCAGTCGTAGGAAAGTATTCGTTACTAACAAAGTTATTGTCTATCCATTCACCAAGATTTGTACTTTTGGTCATGTCAAATAATTTGACAGTTTTGAAGTTATTAAATATTTCATCCTTTATATTATGTCTATCAAGTTTTATCATTCCTGAACCATCAACTCTAAAGATGATGAAATACTTAGGAAGTTTTCCTTTGGAGAAGTGAAGAGGTGCGAAATATTCAAACTCTTCTTTATAATCTTTATTACTTACTATGTTTCTAGCCCCGTATTGGTATATCTCATCATATTGACTGGCAAAATTGTCAGTCATTGACTCAGAATCATCTTCATACTTTATAGCAAATGCAGTATCAACAGGAAATCCTTTGAAGAAGTAAGGAACTAACTCATCAAAGTAGTTCTTCTTATTAAAACTCATTTTCTTAAGCTTTGTAACAGAAAGTTCAGGAGTAGAATCTATGCTATCTAAGCTAAGACTATAGTCACTTTCTACCACAACTTTAATATTTGTAGTAAGGCCAGCATTGGTTCTAAGTATCGCGAAACTTTTCATTTATAGTATTTCCTTTAAAAATTTTTTTAGTCAAACGTATTTCCAGCTCGGAAAGTAGCAGTCTGTGCCTCTCTTAGTGCAAACTGAGAAGGTCTAAAGTTATCTCTGATTGCTCTAGTAACATAAGGAGTCGTAAATGAATCTGGTCTTTTGAATATGACTTTGTTTCTGTTTATGTTAAACTTAATAGTGAATGTAAATGGTTTGTTTTCTGCTTCATTTTCAAGTGCAAACTTTACCTTTTTGATATGTTTTACCGTCTCTCTTGCATTATTAAAGTTTACATACTTGTAGTTCAAACCATTTTGATTTGTATCCAAAGCGTTAAGTTTAAAATAAATGTTCAAAGGAACTATAGTAGAATTTGTGTCACCAGTCTTCATAGTATATACCTTATCTGCATTAGTTTCTACCAAATCATCAAGGTCTTTTGTTACTGGGTGTATTGTTGTAAGAAGTTTTGTAGTAGAACTTACAGTTACGTTTGTATCCAACCATTTAGAGTTATCTAAAACAGACTTGTTGTTTCCTACAAAAGAAAGTATAGTCGTCTCGTTATAACCTAAGTTATATTCAGTAGAAGAAAGAACGTTTGTTATAGAGTTACTTGATTTATTTTTGAAAGAGTTTCCTATATTCTCACCTAATTTGTTTACACTATTAGAAGTGATTGAACTATAGTTTACTGCCCAAACATATTGGTTGTTCATCTGAGTTCTAGTCTGTCCTGAAGTATCTGTAGTTATTAACTCATCATGGTCATTTACCCAGAACACCTGTGGAGAGTTCGAATTGTAAGCAGTTGCATTCGAAGTGTAATTTTTATCAGAAAGTAATCCTAATGGTGAGTCAACAGATTTGTTTTTAACTTTAACAACAAAGTCTTTTATTACATAGATGTTATTTGCATAAACTCTACCTGTAGGTATACCAGTCGCTTTGTAAGGATCTAAATAATCCTCACATTCGATAGTAAACGTAGTCTCAGAACCATTAGATATAATAAACTCTTGGTTATTTCTAAGAATAACAATCTCAAGTTCACCTTTAGCTCTTTTGATTTTCTCTTCTAAGCCTTTGATTCTATCTTCCATCTTTTTAAGATATTCATGAAGGTCTAATGCAACTCCATTCTCATCTTTGAAACCAGATAGTATTTTATCAGAATCGTGATGATATGTCTTACTATTTAAAGTAACCGTATCAGAAAGGTGATCATCTAATCCTTTTGCAGACAATTCTGCATCCATTCTAACCTTTAAATCTTCTTTGGTTGCTTCCTTCAATATGAAGTCATTGTCATTAAGAATATTGTTAAGATCTGTAGGGAAAGCGACAGTCAATATTTCAGACCAATCAGATTCTACGGCAGATTCTGGCCAACCAACTTCTGAGATAGATTTAATTCTTATCTCAATAGTTTCATTTGCTTGAATAGATAAATCCAACTGGTTTATGTTTGGAGTATCCGCCGCAGTAACATCTTCTATTTGCCAAGTATACTGACCAGTTCCTTTATCAAAAGTTCTTTTTCTGGCATCAGTTTTAAACTCATTCCAGTTTGAGAAACTAGCAGATTTTTGAGTATTATCTACTTTAAACGTCTCTATAGGAGTTTCTTTCCCATCTTTACTAATATATCTGTATTGAACTCTAAACTGAACTATCTCTTGTGGTTTAGTTCCTCTGGTTATTATCGCATCAGGTATTGTCCAGAATCCTCTAACTCTAAACTTAGGCTCTACCTTAGACATAGGATTTCTCGATATGTCTATAATCTCTTGTGTAAGAGTTGCTGCCAATCTAGATTTACTTTCCTTCTTTTTAGTAAGATCTTGTATTTCAAGCATTGCTTGTTTTTTACCAGAATCGGATTGATACTTTTCAACTTTGGCCTTTTTGTTCTTATCCAGTATTGCTTGTTGCAATTGAGTAAGTTCAGACTTTAACGTTTGTTGTTGGTTATGTTTTTGTTTTATTGCATTTGAGTCTGTAGTATCTGTAAGATGTTTGTTTATCTGAACAACTTTGAAGTTTGTCGTATTAAGAGTAGGTGCTATTGGAGTTCCGGCAAGCTTGTTAGGAGTTTTCTTTGCAACTAAATCTTGAAGAACCGTACCATAATCATATACAAAGTCTGTATAGAATTGTTCCATAGTAGTTCCATTATCAGAAGAGTTTGCACTCAATCTAAGGTCATTAGACCAATATCCAGTTCCTGGACTCCAGGTTCTACAAAGTAAGTTGTTATCTGTATTTAAAGCCTTTGCAAATACGACGTTTCTTTCATTGTATCCAATACTTATCTTTATCATTTTGTTGTATATGATAGGAGAGTATATCTTTAATACACCAATACCTACAGGTATTGCTTCCATTCCTTCTACTTTTTCAAATCTTACTCTAGGATTCGTTTCTGCAGTAGAAACCTCAATAACTCTATATCTTGTAGATGTTTGATTTCTGTTTATTATTACTTCACTTCCAATAGAAAGCTTTTGAATACCATTTGTAGAGATATTCAGATAATCTAATGTATCAAGTACATACCAAAGTTTTCTATTAAGTCTATCTTCTTGTATTCTTAGAATAGAAAAGTTTCCTTCATAAAGAAGTTCGTTTGGTTCTAAGTCAAATACTTGTTCATCCATTCTAGGATTCAAAGGTGCCACAACGCCTGGAGTGGTTCTGTGCCAGTTCTCAAAATCAGTTATAACGATATTTGATGTGCTTCTAAAAAGCTGATTGAATGAGTTAAGAGCTGCTTGTCCTGTATTTGTTATTGTTCCATTTGCATCCTTGTTAAAATCAACAATATATCTCCTAACTTGTACTTTTCTAACATTGTCTTCTACTTGACCAGATAAGTCTATCTCAACAGACAACATTGGGTTAAGCATTGAATCAAAAAACCAGTTATTAGTTGCTTTGAAAGAGTTTACCGTACCAAGATTGGCAATAGGTGCCGGCTCTCTGTTAAGGTCTACTGTTATAAGTTTTTTAAAGTTGTTTGGTGATGTTTGTATAAGAGATCCAGTAGTATCTATGCTATATAGAGAGTTTATATTATTATTAAGTCTATCTATCTCAGATTTCAAAGAGTTAACAGATGGTATAGCGAAGTTTCTCAAAACTCCGTTGTCGTCGAATATCTGCACATTCACAGATGGCTCGGTTGTAGTAGTAACACTATTTATTTTTGTAAGTATGTCAACGATGTTTTTGTTGAAGCTTATTACTTGATCCGCCACTTTAGGAAATGAACTTTGAATTGCCATTTTAATCTATTGATTTTTTAGTATATATTAAATGTTGCCTTTTTCTTTTGTGATTAAAGAATATTTTTGTATATTTGTAGTATGATAGATCAATTGAAAAATAGAATTAAAGAAGCTAATGAAGCTTACAGAATTGGAAAGCCTGTTATGTCGGATTCGGAATACGACATTCTTATTGAAGAATTGGCTGAAATGTCTCCAGAAGACGAATTATTGTCTGTGGTAGGTCATGAAATATTAGACGAAACTAGAAAAACTCGTCTACCTATTCCTATGGCATCTATGAACAAAATCAAAACTCTTGACGAGATAAAAGATTGGCAACGTCTTAAACTTATTCCAAATGCAGTAGAAATCATATGTACTCCTAAGTACGATGGACTTTCTTTATGTGTAGACGAGGTTATCGGAGAAGCGATAACTCGTGGTGATGGTGTATATGGTCAGCGTTCGACAGAACACTATAGACTTATTGGTAACCATTTAGATATAAACAACATCTTCTCATATAGTTATGGAGAAGTTATCATGCCTAAGCAAGTTTTCTTAGACAAATACTCAAATGACTTTGCGAATCCAAGAAACTTAGTTGCTGGTTTAATAAACTCAAAAACAGTTTCTGAGTCACTTAGAGATTGTAACTTCATCAAATATGGTGCTGTTGCGACAAAGAACACATTCACGACAAAGAAAGAATTATTAGATTCTTTAAACGAAAGACAAGAAACAAAAGTTCCTTACCATGTTTGTGGAATATTAGACTTATCAGAAGATTTACTTATCTCTTTATTCAAAGAGTGGTCTAAAGATTATGAAATCGACGGAATCATCTTAGAAGTAAACAACTTAGCAACACAAGAGTCTTTAGGTCGTGAGACATCATCTGGAAATCCAGTATGGGCTCGTGCATTCAAACACGATAGTTTCGAACAAAAAGCAGAGTCAGAGGTTATTGGTATTTCTTGGAACATATCTAAAAATGGTTTACTTAAGCCAATCATTCATATCAATCCTATTAGATTAGACGGAGTTACCGTATCTAACGTAACAGGAAACAACGCTCGTTTCATAAAAGATATGGGAATCGGTGTTGGTGCCAAAGTAATCGTTAAGAGATCTGGTATGGTTATCCCTAAAATAATCGATGTTGTTCAGACAGTTGATTTTGTTGAACCAACGATTGAAGGTATTGATGTTGTATGGAATGAGGCAGGTATCGAACTTATCACATTAACAGAAACAGAGGATCAAAAACTTAAAAAGATTGTTGCTTTCTTTGAAATATTAGAAGCTGACAATGTTGGTGAAGGTGTAGTTACCCAACTATGGGATGCTGGATACAAAACAATCAAAGACGTTTTAAACATCACAATCGACCAGTTGGAAAGTATTGACCGTTTTGGTAAGAGAAAAGCAAAGATTGTTTACGACTCAATCAAAAAATCAATCACAGGAGTTCAGTTATCAAAGTTACAACACGCATCTGGAGTGTTCTCTGGATTAGGTTCGAAAAAACTTGCGTTGTTAGAACACTTTGATGGTAAGCCTACTATCGACCAGGTTATGGAAGTAGAAGGATTTGCTGAGATTTCTGCTAGAAACTTCGTTGAGAACTACGATATTTTTCGTACATTTGTTGAAGGATTACCAGTAGAGATTGAACAAAAAGTAGAAGTTGTCTTAGCTGGGACAGATTTAGTTGGTAAGACATTTGTTTTCACAGGTGTTCGTAGAAAAGACTTAGAAGAAGTTATTGTTAGTAGAGGTGGTGTGATTGGTGGATCTGTATCAAAAAACACAACTCACTTAGTAATGAAAGCGAAAGGATCTGGTTCTAGTAAAGAAGAGAAAGCAATCTCGCTTGGTGTTGAAATCTTGACAGTTGAAGATTTAGAAGATTTATTAAAATAAACTATGAGCGGATTTGAAAACATTACGTTTCCACATATAAGATACATAGGTGGATCTAAATCAAAGAAGGACAAAACCGGATACTATATGGGTGGCGAGTCCGAAGAATCGGATAGTGTTCTCATATTAAGCAAAGAATACAAGCTATCCTATCTATGGTTCTCTCCGAGCAGTGAAGAGAAAAGAAGATACGTTTGGGCGTGCAAGTCGGAAGAGCTGACCGAATACGGATCTAAAAAATACGTCAACGTAAATCCGAAGAACTTCGGCACGATTGCTGATTTAAGAGAAAGAAGAATAAACCAAATATTAATATGACAGACTTTTATAAACCAGAAGACGGAGATGTCGTGAAGATTCTTCCTATCTTGAAGAAAGACGGAACTTTCTGTCCCTTCATAAAGAC
>ENA-OSIY01000734-OSIY01000734.1-marine-metagenome-genome-assembly--contig:-NODE-734-length-18064-cov-11.965697_pt1 | contig 18064 bp, 20 predicted proteins | sample MGYA00237884_ERZ534233 | MGnify/ENA primary metagenome ERZ534233 (study PRJEB26412, sample SAMN06343840) | marine metagenome | isolation source: estuarine water | place: USA: Columbia River Estuary... | reverse complement strand
GTGTAGATTTTTCATATAGAAAATTTTTATTTCTTCTGGATTACGTTTTTTAATTATCATTTTCATAAATTGGTTTTATTTTTTTTATATATATATTAAAAAATAATTTATATATGAAACATATTAAAAAATATAAGGATTTTAATTCTATCAATGAAGAATTTGATTTAATTATAGGTCCTATAATTGGTTTAGCTCTTACTTCACTCTTGTGTTGGTTGGGTAGTAAAGCTTTTCAGATTTACGATTCAATAAAATTGAAAAAAGATTTTGAAGATAGTGGAGAAACAGAAAAAGTTAAAATTAAGTATACTATATCAGTATCTGATTATGAAAAAGTAGAAAATGAAGGTTGGTTTAAATCACTCCGTAGAAAATTAGGACTTAAATTTAAAGACAAAGATGTTGAAGAAGAATTAATATTCAATATATTGAAGTCAAAGGTGAATACGTCTAAATTTTATTCAATAAGGGTAAAAGAATCATCAGAAGAAACACAAAGTAATAAGACTGGACAAAGTAGGGTTTTAGTTTTCAATGAGGATCAATTTAAAGAATTCAAAGAAAAATCTAAAAAGATACAAGAAAATAATCCTTTAGATGTTTTGGGTACTGAAAGTGGTACTAAAGACATAAAGACTTATACGCCTTTACAATTTGCATAAAAAATTTAATTGGAACATTAGAATGTTGATGGACTTATAGATTGTATAGATGGTGAAGAATAGCTAGTCCAACAAATGTGAAGCTATAATACATGTTTTAACAACATTTCTATATCCACTTTGGATAATCATCTCGGCTAAATCTAATACAGATTGATGATTATATTCTAAATGATGAATGGACTTAGAAAATAGAAGTAAATTATATTTCTATTTTTTTTGTTTATACAAATTATTACCTTATATTTGTATATAAACAAAAAAAATTAGAAATATAATGAAATTAAATACTCCTTATAACCTCGTCTATGACGATGATGTTATGTATACAAAATTACCTCGTAAGAAAAGAACTATATCTGAACTACACTCTATCTACAAAAGACTGAAAGAAAGAAGTGGCATTCAAAGTGTGAAGAGAATATATCTTATTCAAGAAATTCGTGAAAAGATACCATCTCAATTGAAATGGGGTAAGGATTGCTGGACAGTATACTACACTCATAATGATAAGATTTATAAGTATGATTTTACTTGGGATTCAATCTATGTAAGTTGGTCTTTTTCAACTGATATCCTTAAATTTGAAGGTAGTAAACTGGAAGTGAGAGATAGTAAGATTGACTTTTTACTTAATAATGAAATTGCTTTCCAATTAGGTGATAAGTATCGTGAGCTTAATCAAGGTAATCGTTATGATTTATTCGTTGGTGAAATTTTATTTAAGGAGATTTGTGAATTACTATCTACTAAGTTCCAATCAGTAAAATTTAGTGAAGTTCCAAATGTTGTACCAATAAGGGTCAATGATGAAACTTTGGTTTTTAATTTAAGTGAAAAATCTAATGGTATCTACAAAGAATTTAAGTATATGGGAGTTCTATCAGAAGAAATTATTTTTTAGTAATTAAAATTAATAATCAAGTCTACCTCAATTCACAGATGATAGGGTATGCGTCTATGATTAGATGAAATAGATTTGTTTTTCATCCCAATTGATGATTGTAGAGAATTAGCTTTTATTTTTTAAAAACATTAAATCATTTTAAAAAGAATAATTAAAACTTTTTTTAATTCCTTATCCAAGTTAAAACTTTCTTTTTCCAAATTCTTAATTATTAATACCAATTCAATTTTAGCATCAAATTTCATGTCATCATAATAAGACATGAAATTTTTGCATTTAACATCTTTTTCAATTTTTTTATAAACAATGTCAAATATTTTATCATATTCATTTTCCAATTGAATTAAAATATTTTTTTTAAATTCATCCATAATAGATTTTTATTTTATTTATTATTTTTTTAGATCTCTATTTTTAATATATAAATAAAATAAAATTTATTATGACATACGGAGTATCGGGTTCAGCTACATATGCGGTTGCAATACCAGAAATATATGGGATGTTGTCAGTTCTACCTGATAATACAGCCAATCAAATTACAGCACAGCAAGTTAGAGATGTTGTTGCTGGTCTATGGGATCAATTAACAGGATTAAGTAGTTCAGTTACAACAATAGCTTCTGCAAGTATTTCATATACAAATACTGAATTATCAACAGTTGAAGTTGGTGGTTTAACTATAAATTCAACATTCAGTAATATAACTATTCAAGATTTATTTGATCAAATGTTATATCCATATATAGCACCTATAATATCATTATCATCAAATCCAAGTGTAATAGAATATGGTAATACACAAGATGTAGTATTATCTTGGTCAATTCAAGCTAAGAAAAATGATATAGTAAGTAGTAATATATATAGACCATTACAAGCAGCACAAAGTGTATCTACACCTACTTCTTTTGGTTCAGCAAGTGGATCGTTTGGTTCAAATCAATTAGTTACTAATACAATAAATACTTTTACATTTAGCGTAAATGATTTAGATACATTTATAATTCCAAATACTGGTGGTAATAATATTATAACAGTTACTGTTAGTTATTCATTATCAAGATTTTGGGGAACAATATCATCATCAAGTCCATTAGCTACTATATCATCTTCAACATTTTCATATTCAGATATAAACTCATTGAGTAGTGATTTATTAAGTGGATATATACAATCAAGAACAATAACATCAAATAATGATTATGTATTCTTTATTTGGCCTTCAAATGTTGTTGATTTAGTTCAATTTCCACCTAAAGTATATGTAAATGGATTTGCTAATAATGATTGGGTTAAAACTAGAAATGGTGTAGTATTTACAAATCAGTGGGGCTATACTGCAAGTTATGATGTATGGAGATTTAATTATATTCAAGCATCAAATACATTAACATATGTAATAATTTAAAAAATAAATATTAAAAATGTCTTACGCAACAAATAGCTATGGTAATTATAATGGTACTATAATAATTTCACCAATTAGACCTGCTGGACCTAATGAAAGTATAGCAACTGTATTTTCAAATGAAATAAAAGGTGGTCATCATACTTATGAATTATTATCCGAAAGAGATTCTATTATTGAAAATAGAAGAGATTGGGGTATGATTTGTACTGTATATAATGACACTACATCATCAAATAATAAAAGTTATATATTACAATATAATTATGTAAACACAAATATATTAGATAATAGTAATTGGATTGATTATAATCCATCTGATTCATTGAATTATAATGTTACATCTGAATGGTTAGATTCAGTTCAAGAATTAGCTACATCACCAATAACATTAACAGATGGTTATAGATATTTAGTTGATGATAGTGGAATAGGTGTATTTGCTGGACAAGATGGGAAAATTGCAATATATAGCACTTTGTTATCTTCATTTACCTTTAGTGAACCAAACAATGGGACTACAATTAGAATTGATGATAAACCAAATGTATTATATAAATATCAAGGTACATTTTCAAGTGGAAATTGGTATAAGGAATATTTAAATCAAATTAGATATGTAAATGCTGATAGTGTTGATGGGATGTCATTTTCTGCAACATCAAGTCAAACACCAATTGATTTATATGAAAATAATATATTTTATGTAGAATTTAGTATGACTTCTTCTGGAACGTCATCTATTAGTGTTGATTCTTTGAACCACATTGAAATTAAAAAACTAGAAAATAATAATTTAAATAGTTTAACATCAAATGATATTGTTCCTAATATAGTTTATCAATTAATTTATAATAATGGTGTATTACAAACAGTATTACCATCATCATCAACAACTACAATAGGACCAGCAGAAGATGGTGATTATACAGATGGTTTATATATAGATTTTACAACATCTACTTTAATTGGAACACCAATAGATAGATTCAATGAATTACTTAAAAATTTAGTTCCACCAATGTCACCTACATTATCAAGTTGGTCATCAGTTGGTAGTTTTGTAAATGGTAGTTTATCTTTTGATAATTCAACATCAGGTTCATTAGTTACTGCAACACAATCACCATATGGTTCTGTTGCAAAGGGTGAAACATATTCAAATTTAGATTCTTCATATAGATTAGGGATAACATCAAAAGTTATTCAACCAATAACAGGAACTGCTTATTATAGTGATATATCAGGTATATTAAATATAGATGTTCCTTATAATCAAGCTTACGCAACATATTCATTTGGATATGCCAATAGCGGAACAATTTCTTTAATGTTGAATGGAATAACCATATCATCAATTGGATTAACTGGTGGTGCCGTAGATACAACATTAGCTGGTGCTACATCAGGTTTAGATATATCAATTGCAACAGCATCTAAATTTATAAATGGAAATAACTTTGATATGTATCAAAATAGAACAGGAACATATTTAATAAAAAATGATAATGGTAATATTGTTTCTGGTTATAATTATTTAGTGGTTAATCATGATTCGTATATTTTGGATAGATATGAATTTGTATCAGATGATAGTGTATTAGATATAAGTGTTGCTACACCTGAAATAAGTGTTGTTACTATATCAACAGTATATATATCAGGTATTGAATATTATAACAATTTGTATTTTGTATATGATTCAACAATTCAAAATGCTTTTAATAATACTTATAATAATTCTAATAGTGCAGTTGAATATAGAGATGTATCAGTTGCTATATCAGGTGTAACTAATAGTGTAACTAATACAGTAACTAATAGTGCTACTGCAAGTATATTTGAAGCAATTGAACAATATAGTCCATTGATTGTTTCTGGTGCATATGATCCAACTGCTACTATGTTATCATCAATGACATTTTCAATTAATAAAAATGTAAGAAGGATAAATGATAGTGTTGGATTTGCTATGACAATCCTAAGAACAGTTCAAGGAACATTTTTAGGTGGAACATCACAAGGAACAAATGTATCAACTGATAATTGGTTTATTGATAATTATGAACCAATGTCAAGCTCTTTTTCTGAAAGTTTTTCAGATGAAGATTATAGATTATTAAACAAAAGTGATAAATATAATTCATATCATTTAACAACTGATATTGCAATAAATCCTTGGAGACCTAATTATAGTTTATTAACAGATACAGATAATTATAATGGTTTACAGGTAATTAATGGTATGTTGGTTTATCCGAATTTTAATTTTTCTAATACTGGACCTGGTGACATAACAACAAATCCAAATTATGGATTAGGTTCGTCTAGGAACTACAATAATTGCTTTACTATAAACACAGGTATTGGAACATATTCAAGTTCGCCAGCAACCAATTATAGATCATATACAAGGTGGTTTAATTTAGGTAGCTATAACTACACAAAATTGAAATTGAATGTTTATTATGAAGATACTAATTTTATTAATAGTTATATAAATTTATCTAATCCAGGTGCAATTAATCCAAATACAGATGCTTGGTTAGAAATTAAAATACCATATTCAACAGGTGTTGTTCCTGGTGGAACACAATCAAATGGTGCTGTTACTGGTTGGTTAGATTCAACTAAACCATTTGATGGTATATATAGTGATGGTAGTGGTTGTTTATCAGGTGATTTGCCTGTAAGTTCAGGTGATGATTGGATGATTGATTTTGGTATAAAGGGAACAGAATATTCTGGTGGTTATGTGTTATTGAGAATAACAGTAGGGCCTGATTATATAGGTAATATAAATAAAATTGATGTTATAGGGATATAAAATAAAAAATGGAAGATTTTAAAATCTTCCATTTTTTATTAATTTAATAAGATGATTAATATTTATAATAATTTTATCAATTGTTGTATCATCTATTTCATTAATAATACCATATAAACTTTTTTGATCACTATTAAAAGCATAGTTCATAATATAATTATAATTTGAAAATTCCATCGTTTTAGTAGAATCTTGGTAATAATTATGTATAGTTTTGATTTTATAATAAATTAATTCAAGATCACTAATATCATCAATTTTTATTTTTTTGAAATATTCATAGAATACTTTAGATAATTCTTCAATTTTATTAAATAATTCTAATTTTTTATTTTTAAGATTTATTCTTGCATAATCAAATGTTATATTTACATTGTTTATATATGTATAAGAATTATCAATTGATTCTCTTAAGTTATTAATCGTTTTTCTTTTATAATAATCATCATTATCTTCTAAATATGTTATAAGTGATCTTATAAGTTCATTTAAATTTCTATATTTATTTGTTAAAATAAATAAACCTATATATCTATATCCTAAGCAACGTAATAAAAAATCATTTAAATCTAAATTAGTTAAATCACTATCTGTATATTTAACTAGTATTTTACTAATATATCTTTTTAAATTTGAAAATTGTATATCACGGTTAGATTTTAAAGCTAAAGCATTTTCCTTACTACGTGATCTATTATATTCAATTTCACCTTTTCTTTTATAATCAGAACCTATTAATTTATCAATATTTATCACTAATGCAAAATTAGCATCATCTATTTTAGTGTTTCCATATCCAGAATGTGATAAACCATAATCCATTCTATAATCTTTAAGAGGTTTATTACCCCCATCTACTATTGTATAATAGTCATCATATGATTTAACTTTGTGAACCAAGCAATCTTCGTCAGATAGTTCTTCGTTTTCTGTTCCATATTCTTGTATATAATAAAAATCTTCTGATTCAAGATATTTGTAGTATCCAAACTTATAATCTGTACTTGTAACTTTTACTACTACTAAATCATTTATTTTAACATTATAACCTGGTACTTCTTCTAAATATAAATATGGATTTTTCTCAAAATATTGGTAAATTGAATTATTATAAGATTTTGCATAATTAAGGGTATTTTTATACCTATCATTATCAGTCTTTTTAGTTATGGTTCTATCAACAAAATTACCATCTACATTAAACCAGAATTTTACCCATTGGTATATTGAATCTGAATAATATTCACTATGACTTGTTAATTTTTTAGCTTTATTTAATGGTAAATATTGAATAAAATCATCTGATATTTCAGATAATGGATAGTCAATAGAATTTAATATACTTTTAAGTTCACTTAAAAATTTTGTTTTACCATCTTTTGATAGAAAATTTAAAGTATTTGTTATTTTATCTGATTTTATACTTTCATTTATTGAAAATAAATTAAAATTTGTTATATATTTCATATTTTAGGTCCAAATGTTTCTATTTTAATATGTTTCTTTAAAGAATTAAAGTAATTTTTTTCTTCTTTTGTACTCATTAAATCAGTTGAAATGACTAATTTTTTAAGTTTTGAATTATTAATTATATTTTCAACTTCCTTGCTATCATCAATTGTATATATTAAATGTAATTCTTCTAAAGTTTCAAATTTTGATAAGTCCAAATTTGAAACTTCACAATTTATAAATTTAAGTTTAGTTAAATCTGAATTATTATTATATAGGGTATCAATTGCTTCTACATCAATTATACATTTTTCAAATGACCAACTTTTTGCTTTAATTTTATCAAAATTAGATAATGATTTTATATGAATGTATTTTATTATAATCCAATCTAAATCTAAATTTAACTTAAAGATATTATCAGGTAAATTTAATGATGATATTATTAATTCTTTTATAGAATTATTTTTTGATATATACGTATTATTCCAATCATATATACTACTTATATCTAATCTTTTGGTATTAATTCCAATCATTTTTTTATTTCGTATTGATAATCTATCCATATAAGGTTCACTTAAATCATAATCAAATGGTAAATCTGGCATAAATATATATCTACTATCACTATATGTATTTTCATTTCCACTATAGTCTGTAACTATTGAATTCATAACAGTTTCCATTCTATCAGGATAAACTCTATCAAAGTAAATTCCATCTTTGTCAACATAATCATCATATTCAGTATTTACATCCCTTATTAACATTCTACATAATGGTAATTGTTCTGATATTACTTGATTACCTTCCATTATAGGGGTATCAAATACTAAAAATGCGGGTATTGTATTTGGGTCAAATACATTTGATAGTAATTGACTTCTATATCCGCCTGTGTAAAGGTGTTGGCAAGAAATGAAAAATCTAGAAATTGACATATTTAATATATCCTTTGGATTATGGTCTATTTTTAAGTATAAATCGTTTTCAAATACATCAATATTTGTTGAAAATTTTCCTTTATTTAAATCTGTCCAATATAGATTTATTATTTTTTGTATATCACCACTATTAAAAAATGATGCATCAATAGTATGATTTGTGAATACTTTATTATAATCTTCAATTAAGACATTTATATTTACTAAATTTTTACTAAATATAACTTCATCTTTATTTCTTTTTCTTTTCTTTGGTCTATTATTTTCGTCCATTAAAGGTCTTCCATTATCATCTCTTACTATTACTTCATCTGCTGTTGATTCACTAACAGCAATCTTTTTGAATATTGATTCGTTCAATAATGAAATTTGATTTATAGTTGGTTGGTTTATATCAAATTCATTTATATTAAATTTGGTCTTATCAACTGATTTTTCATCAATTGAATTTTTCATAACATCAGCAAATTGTTTTGGTAAATCCGCTAATTTAGCATACATATAATCTAAATTAATACTAAAAAATGAATTTAACGCTTCTATTTTATCTTCTTGTGATAATTTCCATTTACCTTGTATTATATTCTTAGTTGGTTCAACTTCTTCCAAATCTAAATATTTTTCACCCCAATAACTTGCTACTTCTTTTTTCTGTGATGGTAAAATAACATCCCCTATTTTAGCTTCGTTTATATATTTTTGTCTTGATTTAATCCATTTCATATAAAAAATTATAATATTTATATTTATATATTAAAAATTTAATATATAAATTATGAAAATTAGAAAGTTAAAGGTAAAAAAACCAAAAATATTAATTATACAAGGTTCTCCAAGAAAAATAAATTCTTGTGCAAACCAAATTTCTAAATCAGAAAAATTAGCAAAATATTTAATTGATAAATGGATGCCATTTGCGGATTTTGATGTTATAAATTTATCAGTCGGTGAAAAAATAATACAACCATGTAAAGGCTGTGTATCAACTTCTGGTGGTATGCATTGTCATTGGTATTGTGATTGCTATTCACCAAATTCAGATAAAGCTCCAGATTTAATGCATGATGAAGATGTTTATAAAAGATTGGAAAATTGTGATGGTTTTATAGTTATAACACCAATTCATTGGTATTCGGTATCAAGTCAAGTTAAGGCTATGTTTGATAGATTAGTTTGTTCAAATCTAACATTGACAAAAGATCAAGCAGTTAATCTTTTTGGAAAAGGTAATACTAAAGATTCTAAATTAACAGGTAGATCAGAATTATCAGGTAAGAATAAACATCTATTAAAAAATCATTTAGAAGGTAAATGGGCTGGATTTATAGCACAAGGTGATAATGGTGCAAATGATTATGGTGATAAAGCACCTGATATTGGGGATCAATTTTGGGATGTTAGAAATTGTATAATGCCATTAGTATATCAATGTAGATTTTCTGGTATGAATTGTCCGGATGATTTAGTTGAATCAATCTATATAAATCAAGGTATGGAATATTATAAGGCTAATATGCAATCATTGGATTTTATGTGTGAATTATCTGATGGTGTTGTAGAAAGGATGATAGATTACATTGAAAATTTTTAATATATAAAAATAAAATATAAATTATGGCTTTGGATTTAAATAATTATGATAGAAAAGATGGTGCATCAGCATCAAACGTATATTATGGATATGTTGTTAATAAGAATGATTCTGATAGTTCAAAAGTTTTTTCTATAAGAAAAATAACAACAGTTGCTGGTGTTGAAACATCAACTTGGGCAAATGGTGGTCCACAATCATATAGCGATTCTTGGACTGATAGAGCTTATTGTTTTACTGCACCAAGTGGTTCATTGGGTCTTACATATACAGTATCATCTATGATATCTAATATTTCTTGGACTGGATTAACTGGTGTTAGTAAATATACATTTACTGCAATTTCACCAAATGGTTATATATTACAAAAAGGTGGTGCTAAATTAGAAGGGTTTTTTGTTGATAGAACATATGGTGATGTTTTATTTAATGTTACTAATTATAGTCAATCACATTTAAGTAGTGGAACATATTCTATAACAGTTACTGCTGTTAATGTTGCAGGTAGCTCATCATCAACGATAAATATATTTATTCCATGAAATATATAAAAAAATTTAATGAACATAAGGATCAATCAATATTTGAAATTGATTGGAAAACTATATTACCAAAAACATTAGTTGTTATTAGAGGTGGTGTAACCGATGAAGATGGTTATATAAAAGGAACAGAAATCTTATTAAGATATAAGTTGGGTAATGTTATGGCTAATTTAGTTCATCAAGTTGTATATGATAAGGATTTTGATTATGATGGTATACCTGACACCTTAGAATTTGATATATCAGTAATTAAAAATGGTGCTTTTCAGATGAATATAGAAATAACATTTGGTGATTTCATAGCTTGTGGCTTTGAAATAAAATCCCCAAATGTTATAAATGTTTATCAATATACATCTTATAGATCTAAAATGAATACAAGTGATTCATTGTTTGCTTTCAATGAAGAAAGTTTAAATAAACTGGTTGAATTTTTTAATAGATTTGAAGATATTAAAATATCAAGAAAGAATCTAAACTTTTTAGATAAAGATAAAAACAGCTATTTTCCTAAAAAATAGCTAATTCTACTGTTGGTGTTTTATCTTTTATAGATCTTGTTTTATCTAAAATATATAAAATACTACTATTTCTATCAACAAGAATATTCTTTCTAACAGATAATTCCAATAATAATAATTCAAAGTCATCATCTAAATCATTTTCAAGATTTATTTTATTTTCCAAAATAGATAATGCTATTATTGGATCATTTTCAAATTTTTTGAATAATTTTTCAATTAAATATATCTGTTTAGATAAAGTCAACCCTAATAAATTATTAACAACCTTTGGGGATACATTAATTAATTTAGTTAAAAAATTAAATTGTTCTTCTGATGGCTTTATATCAATATAATCTTCAATTTTTATCTTTGTGTCAATAATATATTTAAAACTATTCCACAAGTCTTCATATTTGTTATAGATATTTCTATACCAATATAGAAAATCTGTTGATAAATATATATCTTTAAATGAATTTTGTGGTATACAATCCATTATTGAAGAAACTTCCTTAACATCTTTATTAATTTTTAATAAATCTTCTTTAGATACTAAAAAATATAACTTAGTTTCTATATTATTATTTGTTAGTAAGTCAAGTTCTTTTTCTGTATCCCTTGCTATATCAAATCTACTTTCTAATAAATCTTTATATTTATTAAATAAATCTTTATATTTATCTTTAAATCTAAGTCTATTTTGATCCATAAACCTATTTTTTAGCGCAAAAGTTATTATATCCAATTCAGATTCCGGGAAATTTGTATTCAACTCTTTATGCTTTTTTACTAAGCGTATTGCGCTATGCGATGGTGTAGTTAGATTTATTAATTTTAATTCACCTGTTTTCAAAAAGTCAACAAAACAATCTGTCCAATAAAATTTTTCATTTAATAAATCATATCCAACCTGACAACAGTTTATGTCAAATGAATCAAGTATTATTTGATAATCAGAAGTATTTGAGGAATATTTAATAAAGTTAAATATTCCTTGTTTAAGTGATTCATCAATTATATAATTATCTTTGTTTCTATAATGATAGCTTATTCCGGTATAATCACAACATAATACTTTTTCTATTGAATTAAATGTGAATTTCTTTTCACCATTATAATTAATATCACTTTTAACGAAGATATCAATATCATTTATATTTGTCTTGTTCCCTGAAACAATTTCCCAAGCTATGTTTGCAAGAGATCCACCTGTCAAAAAACCATATTCTGGTAGCTCTTGTTTTGATTTTAATATATTTAATGCTTTGTTTAATATATTTAAAATATCCATTTTATAAATTTTTAAAGTGAGTTAATAATCAATTTTAAATATATATCTAAAATCATAAAAGTTTGATAATATGAAAATATATTGTGTTCCTGGTTTGGGTAATGATAAGAGAATATTTGATAATCTAATTCCATTGTTGGATCATAAAGATATTTATGTATTGGAACATTTAGAACCAATTGATAATGAATCTATATGTGATTATGCAAAAAGACTTATATTAAATGTTAATTTTGAAGAAAATTCTATAATAATAGGTATGTCATTAGGTGGAATGATATCAGTTGAATTATCTAAGTTGATAAAGTTTAGAAAGGTTTTTTTAATATCAACTGTTAAGCATCCAAATGAATTTCCGTGGCAAATTCAAATATTAAAAAGATTGCCAATTGATAAGATTAAAATACCAAGTTGGTTTATAAAAAAAGGTGTTAAGACTATTATGTGGTTATATAATACAACTAATTATCTTGGTAGGGAACATATATCAAATCAAGTAAATGATGCGTTAGATAGGCATATAGAATGGGCGCAGTTAGCAGCCACAAAATGGGATAATAGATTAATACCTGATAATTATGTTCATATACATGGAACTAAAGATGAAATATTTCCATCAAGAAATGTAAGAGCAAGCCATTTTATACAGAATGCTAATCATTATATGATAATGGATAGGGCTAATGATGTTGCACACATAATAAATTATGAATTATCTAAATTAGACCCAATTTAATTTCTCTGATTTCTATAATTAAAGTATTTTTTACTTCATCTATATTATTTGATGTTAGAATAATTTCACCTTTTTGATTCTTAATTATTAATTTATCATTTTTAAGAAAAGTTATAAATAAGACTGGTTCTTTGTTAATATATTTTACCCATAGATTTTGTAAAGAATAACCTATAAAACCAAATTCATTTAAAATATCACACATTTAAAATATTTATTTTAATATATAATATTATAAAAAATTTAATAGTTTAAACTGATGATTAAGATAAAAAGATTAAATGAAAATAACAATGATGATTCTTGTAGATTGTTGAATGATTATGAATATGTAGAATTTCTTTCAAAAGGTTTGTCTATTGAAGTTCCTGATAGAATAACCAAAAATCTTCTTATACAAATGGATAAAATATATGATTTTATTAAAAAAACCAAAAAAATCGAACATCGGGTAATTTTGGTAGAAAATCAAAACGTATTTTTTACAGATATTGAAATAAAAACTGATAAGTTGGTATTTAATGTCTTACCATTAGAAGATTATTATTACTATATAAATGTTCAAATTAAAAACAGAACAGAAGTATTTATATGTGATGATAATGATGGTATATCATTATTGGGTGATAGGGTTATTGAGTTGTTTAAATTAAAAAAATAATTTTTAAACTAATGGTTAAGATAAAAAGATTAAATGAAAATAACAATGATGATTCTTGTAGATTGTTGAACAGCGGAGAATATGATATATGGATAAATAAAAAATATCTACCATTTAAAAAAAGTGAAAGAATAATTATAAAAGAACAATATGATAAAATTCACAATATTATTAATGAAATAATTGAAGAAGATAGTGATGGTTCTGATGGTATCATAACGATAGAAAACATTGTTGTAAGTTTAAGTGTGTATAAATTAGAAGATTATTATTTTTTGGCTTTGATAGAAATGAATAATGATATGTTTGAATATCTTTGTGATACAGAAGATGGTTTAAAATTACTTTCAGAAAAAGTAATACCAACTTGGAAAAGTTATTATAAATAAAAAATTAAATGATTAAATGATTAAGATAAAAAGATTAAATGAAAATAATAGTGATGATATATGTAGAGAAATATCATTATCTGAATTAGGATTATATTCAGATAAGGTAATTAAGACGAAATTGGTGGATAATCGTTTAGATAAAACAATAATAAAGCAATATGATAACATTTTTGAATTTATTATTAAAAATAAATATATATGTGTAAATAATTATGGAACACAAAAAACTTATTCTTATAAAGCAGAATTATCTATTGATGTTGAAACATTAGAAGATTATTATTTTTTAATAACTACTAATATACTTAATGCTTTTACATATAGATTTGTTTGTGATAGTTATGATGGTGTGGAATTGGTTTCAGAAAAACTTATAAATTTATTGGAACAATTTATGAAAAATGCCTAACAATTTGTTAGGCATTTTAATTTATTCTAATTTAAATTTAACAGGAACTATTATTCGAACTCTTACTGGATTTCCCCTTTGCTTACCAGGTTTCCATTTTTCATTCATTTCATTCATACTTTTAACTGCTTTCAATGCAGATTCTTTTAATCCACCACCTTCTGTATTATCTTTAATAACTTCAATATTTGAAATAGTCCCATCTTTTTCAACAACGAATCTTATATAAACAGTTCCTTCAAATGCTGATTCCCTTGCCATAGTTGTATAATAAGCCTTTTTTCCTATGAAATTGACCATTTTTTTATCAGAACATTTCTTTCTTTCATCACCACTTAGTTCTTCACAACCAGGAAAATATGGCATTTCTTCAACAATAGAAAATATTTCAGGTTCTTTTGTAATAATAGGTGGTTCTATTATGGTTATTATTGAATCACCTGTTCCACCTTTTTTTCCGTTTTTATCACCCTCTAAATTTTGGTTGTTATCATTTTGTTTAATTGTATCAGGTTCTTTTTCAATTATTTTATCATCAATTTTTATAACTGTTTGTATAATTGGTGGTGGTAATGATTTAGTTTTACTTTTTTCAATATTAATTACTTCATCAATTAAGACATCCTCAATTGAAATATCTTTTTCATCAATTGATGTTTTATTTGAAGTTGTTAGATTAATTAAAAGTAAAGATATCAACAATGCTGTTGTTATGCCACCAGTATAAAATAAATTATAGCTATTATTAATATTAACTTCATCATATTTTCTAACTAAAGATGAATTAGTTTTTTTATTTATTAATTTATTCGTTAATTTATTTAAATATATTTTATAGAAATATACTGATAAATAAATCATTGTGGTTATTAAAAATAACCCAATTAAAACTTCTTGTGCTGTGAATTTAAAAATCATATTTGTTATTTTTATTTTTATTATATATTAAATTTTGTCCTTTTATATTTAATTAAATATTAAATTCTTTAAAAGGTATAAAGTTTAAAATAAAATATTTTTCAAAAATTGGGTTATGTTTTTTAATATATAATTTATGATAAAGATTAGACGATTAAACGAAAATATTGATGATAATAAACTATGTTGGGTTTATGAATATGGTGATGCTTCAGATGCAGAAGAATTTTTTGAAATTGGTAAAAGTCAAAAATTATCTAAGATAGAAATAGATATATTAAATGAACAAAAAGATTTAATAACCCAATCTTTTATTTATATGAAATCAAGTATTGAAAATAATATTTATTGTTATCGTATAGAATGTGATAATTCTCTTTACCTTAGATTTGAAGTTTGTAAATTGCCTGACTACTATTATTTTGTTGATATTGAAGATGAAAAATGTGGTATGTCATTGATGTGTGATACAATAGAAGGATTAAAATTAATACATAAAACATTTTTAGAAAACTATGATAAAGATTAAACGATTAAACGAAAATAATGATGATAATGTATTATGTTGGGTTTACCAATATAAAAATGAAGATGATCCAATGACAGAAATTAATGAATTTTTTAAAATTGGAAAAAGTCAAAAATTATCTAAAATAGAAATAGATATATTAGAAGAACAAAAAAGTCTAATAATTGTATATTTGTCAAAAGGTAATATAAAAGATAATATATTTAAATCAAATAGTTATGATTTAAGATTCGAAGCTTGTAAATTACCAGATTATTATTATTTTGTTGATATTCTTTATTCTAATGGGAATGAATATGTATCATTTATGTGTGATACAATAGAAGGAATAAAACTAATATATAAAACATTTTTAGAAACAAAACCACTATAACTTAAAAAATCAAACCAACATAAAATAAATGTTGGTTTGATTTTTAATATATAGTATATCAAAATTTAATATATAAAGTATGAGTGGAATTAAATTAACAGGTTTGGTAACTACAATGGGTCCAAATGATACATATCCAGTAATTGATTCTTTATTGGGAATTGATGGACTTCGTTGTGTTTCATCTTTAAATGAAATGTATGATATTCCATTAGAACGCAGAAGAGGTGGTATGTTAGTTGGTGTCCAAGATATTGGGGCGGAAGATACAACTTATTATAAATTAAAGCCTGGTGTTACTTGGAGTTTAGGAACTTTATCACTAACCGATTGGGATCCGTTCTTTATATTTGGAACAGGCGCATCAGCGTTAGGTGTAAAATACAATATAAGTAGCGAAACTGTTTATGTTCCAAATAATTACCAATATTTATTATATGGTGATTTGACAATTGGAACAAGTGGTATTTTTCAAGTATATGGTGAAGCTGTTATAATAAATGGTGTTATTAACTTAGTTGGAGATGGAACATATTCAATTGGTGGTGGAGGTAGTATAGATTATATCAGTTTATCACAAACTGGTAAATATTCATCAACATTTTCAACAACTATTGGTGGGACAATAAGTTTTAATCACTTATTAAATACAGAAGATATATTATGGAGTGTAAGGGATGGTAATAATTTTGTTTATCCAAATATAGAAATAATAGATTCTAATAATATATTATTAACTTCATCAGGAACCATAAGTAATGGTAGAATAAATATAATGAAATAAAAATGTCAAATAAAATATTATTTATACCTGAATGGTATTCATCAGGAACACCATCAACACCAACAAATGGATATAAAAAAATATATCCAAAAGTAGGTGAAGATAATTGGTATGTTTTAGATGAAAGTGGTAATGAAAAGAGATTAGAAATATCATTATATCCAAAAAATGGTATTTTGACAACACCATTTGCACCAACATCACCTTATAGAGCGCAATTAGATATTGCACTTGGTGGTGGACTAACATTTTCAGGAAATTTTGCTGGTTCTACAATAAATGTTTTTGGAGTTACACCAAGTATGTTATCATATGTTGGTGGATTAACAGCAGGTTATGTTTTATCCAACAATGGTGCAAATTTTGTGTGGATACAAAGTTCAACTGGTAGTGGAACTGTATCAAGTGGTCCTTTTATTAGTGGTAGTAATTCATTAACAATAACCACGCTTTTAGGGACAAATAGTGTTGGTGGAACAGGATCATCTATATTAGGTGGGTCTTTGAATACTATTACAGCAAGTTCTTGTAATTCTGTAATTGGTGGTGGAACTATTAATGTAATATCTGGTTTTTATTCAGCCCAATCTTTTATTGGTGGTGGAACTATTAATGTAATATCTGGTGATAGTTCATATTCTTCAGTTATTGGTGGCGGTTGTCAAAATACAATATCAAGTACTTTATCAAGTTTTTCTGTAATTGGTGGTGGTAATCAGAATACAATATCGGGTTATGATTCAGCCCAATCTTTTATTGGTGGTGGTTGTCAGAATGCAATATCTGGCTATTGTTCATATAATTCCGTAATTGGTGGGGGTAATAATAATACAATATCAGGATTATATTCTAATGAATCTGTTATTGGTGGTGGTTATCTTAATACAATATCAGGATTATATTCTAATGAATCTGTTATTGGTGGTGGTGGTAATAATATAATATCTGGCTACTATTCATATAATTCCGTAATTGGTGGTGGTAATAATAATACAATATCAGGTACTTCATCAAGTTTTTCTTTTATTGGTGGTGGTTTTAATAATACAATATCAGGTACTTTATCAAGTTTTTCTGTAATTGTTGGTGGTAATTCAAATGTAATATCGGGAAGTAATTC
>ENA-OSIY01000733-OSIY01000733.1-marine-metagenome-genome-assembly--contig:-NODE-733-length-18077-cov-16.773722_pt1 | contig 18077 bp, 23 predicted proteins | sample MGYA00237884_ERZ534233 | MGnify/ENA primary metagenome ERZ534233 (study PRJEB26412, sample SAMN06343840) | marine metagenome | isolation source: estuarine water | place: USA: Columbia River Estuary... | reverse complement strand
GAGTGGTCGAAAGATGCGGTCTGCAAAACCGTAATGATTAAGTTCATCATCGTAGGTTCAAATCCTACCTATGCTTCAATAATGGCGCGGTGGCCGAGTGGCACGAAGGCGGTGGATTGCAAACTCACACACACTGGTTCGAATCCAGTCCGCGCCTCGAGACGAGACTGTTACTAATTCATAGGGGCCCATTCATGTAAGTGTCTGCGTAGAATTAGAAAATGCCGATATAGCTCAATAGGTAGAGTGCCAACTTGGTAGGTTGGAGGTTAAGGGTTCGATTCCCTTTATTGGCTCAAATAATGCTGGTGTTGCGTAGTGGCCGATCGCACCTACCTTGTAAGTAGGAATTCCAACGTCGCAGGTTCGAATCCTGTCACTAGCTCTGAAAAAAGACTTCTTTTAATTAAGAAGTCTTTTTTATTTTAAACTAAATCCGTATCTTTGTATAGAATATAAAACACATTATTATGAAAAGAGTATTCGTAGACATGGATGGGGTCCTATGTGATTTCTTTGGAGCATTTCAAAATGTTCGTGAGAAAGATCCAAACTTTAAATTTCCTCAATCCAGAATAGGGTTCTTCAAAAATCTTGAACCAATGCCAAACGCAATTGAATCTTTTAATAAATTAAAAGAACACTATGACGTTTGGATTTTAACACGTCCTTCATTTAAAAACATTAGTTGTTTTAACGAGAAAGCTGAATGGGTATTAGAACATTTAGGTTTTGATATATTAGAAAAAACGATTATGTGTGGTGATAAATCTTTAGTTAAAGGTGATTACCTTATTGATGATAATGGTCAAAATGGACAACCTGAATTTGAAGGAGAATGGATTGAATTTGCGTCAGATAAGTTTCCTGATTGGACTTCGGTTATTGATTATTTAATACCAATTACCTAAGCCACCAATCACCACCTTTTACTTCTTCAAAATCTTTAATATCATATTTATACTTATAAACCCAACACTCAATATCTTTTGATGTGTTTATTTTAACTCTTATATACTCATCACCTTCAAACTCATCTAGTTCTGGAAATATTGATGGGTCTATAAGATATATATCACCTAAAACCTCACCATTTCCACTTACAAAACCAGGATAGAATTCATTTACTCTATAAATTTTACCTTTAATTGTTGCTCTTCCAAAAAAAACGGGTTTCTTTAGTAAATTTTTTGCAGTATCTCTAAACTGACCATATACAAATAAATATTCTTTCATAATTAGTAATAACCTTTTCCAATAACAGAGTGTCTAACTCCACCTCTTGGATTTTCTACGTCACCAGTGTATCTTGGAATTAAATGACAGTGAAATTGCATTACAGTTTGTCCTGCTGGTTCACCACAATTCATTCCTATATTGTAACCATCTGGTTCATATTGTGATTCAACTACCTTCTTTGCTTTATCTAGCATTTCAGATAGTTTATTCTTTTTAGATTGACTTAAATCAAAGTAAGTTACTTCTGAACCATTAGTTATGATTAGTATATGACCTGGACTTGTTGGAAATCCATCAAACATTATAAAGAAGTCACTATCTTGATATAAGATTTTATCTTCTTCTATCATATGTCTTCCGAACTTAACATCTTCATTTAAACTAGTAAACTTTCTCATTTTTTACTCCAATCTCTTTTATTTTGTCTTGCACCTGCTTTAGATATACCACAATCACCGTGAGAAAAATCAGGTCCTTGTAAACCGTCTAATCCACTATCTTCTTGTTTACCTTGTTTATCTCTAAATCTTCTATATTTTTTAAGATTTATTTTATATTTAATTCCATCAATTTCTTTATAACAAATATCCTTTTCGATATCCTCTATTGTCTTATCATCTTTTTCTAATGCCACGATAAAATCTTCATCAGTCATTGGTTCACCGTAACCTGCGATAACAGCAGATCTCATATATCGATCACTCATCAACTTTCTATTCTCCGACTTTTTTATCTGTGCTGCAGCTCTTTTTTCTGCATAAGTTTGAGTAGTAGTTTCAGTCTTAGTAATTTCCTTTATCTTTTCTTTATCTTGTGCAGATATTTTTGGAGATGCCAATAAAGTCAAAATTAAAGATGTTGTAAGTAATCCTTTAGTTGCATACTTTTTAACTTTGTCTATAATACTCAATCTACTTTCATTGACACTAATAATATCATTAAAGATTTTTAACTCTTGTTTATTTAATAAATATTTCATATAACTATATATTTTATTCAAATAATGGGAAACTCGGTAAAACCAGACGAGTATTCGCATTATCTGCAAAAACTAAATACTTAGAATCGTCTCTAATAATCGCTTGATTAAGTATCTTATCAAATGTAGATTCTGGTATAATATCAGTAAATACTCTAATGTTGGTTACTTTCATATCAGATCCTAATAATTGAGGATTAGTATTTTCAATAGTAAATTGAATAGGTGTCATATCTTGCTCATCAGAATAAACTTTTCTTAGGAAGTTACTTGTAAGTTTACCAGCATCTTCTTCAAAATCAACATTACGTTTATAAATAAATTGAGAGATTTTTCTATTTCTTTGATCAACATTTAAAGTATAACAATACCAAACTTCTTCATCTAATATTAAATCAGAATTTGTAGTGTAAGTATCAGTATTTAAAGTAACAGTTATTACATCATTTACTAAATTTACTTTCCAACCAATTGGACTATCAATAGTATCATCATAATAATTAAATAAATTATAAACTTCACCATCTATATAATTATTGATATTAAACCAAATAGTGAATCCAATATTATCAGAAACTTTTAAAATAGGATCAGAGTTAAAGTAATTTACCGCGGGTATTCCAGCATCAACTGAGAATAAGTCATAATTTGATTTAGATATTATAGTAGAAGCATTCTCAATTAGCTCTTTGTTTATACTGGCTAAGTATTCCAATCTAATTAAATCTTTAGTTAAAGTTCTTGTCTGAACTTTATTAGCCACTGCTCTCTTATCATCAGTATTCTCAACACCAAATAATGAATCAATTGTAGTATTCTGTGTAAGCATATCCAATTTGTTTTGAATCTCTGTTGTACCAGCTTGTACATTTGCTTTTTGGTTGTATTTTTTCAGAATCAATTTATAATAAACAGACGAGTTATTGAATCCTCTAAACTGAGATACGTGATCTACTTGAAACATTCTACTTAACTGACAGAAAAACATAAAATCTTCTTTACCTGGTCTTCGTTGAGCACCAAATACAGTTTTGAATTGTTCTTTTGTTATATGTACCTCCATATTATCAAACAAGCTTAAATCAAATTGATTCATAGAAATTTGTGAGTCTGGAAATTCATTATTATTTACAGATACTTTAACATCACCTTCACAAACAATATTATATAATTGATATTCATGCATTGAATAATCTTGACCTTTTGCATCTGGATCAGTTACAAAGTAAACAACTGCATGTCCAAACATCATTTGAGCATCTGTACTTAACTTATTTAAAAGGTTTAAAGCAGTACTTTGATTATAAGGATTGTAAAGAAGTGCTTGTTGGTCAGAAGTCATTGGTGAGAAAATATTAGTTGAATCACAACTTCCTCCGCCGTTTGAGTTTAAATTAGTATTAGGTATGAAATTTCCATTGGCATCAAATGCACCAGTTAAGTTAGACTGACAGCATTCTCTTAATCCATATAGGTTACTTTTTTTGTAATCTAAAGTAACATTTTGAAAATTACCAATTAAATTTATATCTTGTATCTTTACTGGAATAGAAGATTTATTTTCTATCCAATATTCTACTTCAAAAAATCTTGTTGGTGTTAGTCTTTTTGTAGATACATTTTCTTTATTTAAAAATTCCCAATCTGACCAAGTTCTTGAATTATCTTGTGAGTATCTCCATTTCAAATCTACACCTTGTATACCAGTAGATGATATTACTTCAACATCTTCTAACTTAAAAACCTTATAAATAAAAGGTGGTTTAATTACTTGAACACCACCTGCTAATAATTGAACTGCAGAACCATCATTAGTAACAGGTCTTTCAACTTCACACTCAATATAATATTCTAATATTCTAATTGAACCAAGTGGATTAGTTCCTTTTCTAATCCATTTTATGTCTAAGTATAACGGATCTAAAGGATCGATTGTTGGAAAGTTATCAATATATTTTTTTAAGTCAAACCAAGTAGTCCATTTTTCACCATCTCTTGACAAACGATATTGTTGTTCTAAATATCTTGTAGCAGATAAACCTAAAGTATCGTAAGTAAATTTGGTTATTTTACTAATATTTTGTAAATTTGTAAAACTGATTATGTACTCTTCTTCTATATTATTAATATAAGGTGTTGCATCGGGTGCTGAAGCACTAGCACTTATGTTAAATTTATCAGAAATAACAGTGGAACCATTTAAAGCATTTGTATCTATTGTAAACATAATTTATATATTAAAAAAATAATTCTATAATCTTTTGTTATATTAAATAATATGTGTATATTTGCATGTTATTAATTATAATAATAATAAAACCGCTAAAATGAATATAACTAAAAAATTCTTACAACTAACATCTAGAACTTACCCTCACGGTACTGAGCAAGAACTTTTTCACTTGTTACCGAAAAGTTTACAAGAGGATGAGTTTGGTAACTTATTTATTAAAATAGGTGAGAGTGATGTTATGTTTACTTCACACTTAGATACCGCAACTAAAGCAAATACAGAAGTCGTTCATATTTTTGACGGAGATATTATCAAAACTGATGGTAAATCTATCTTAGGTGCCGACGATAAAGCCGGTGTAACAATTATGTTAAACATGATTGAAAAAAATATTCCAGGTTTATATTACTTTTTCTTAGGAGAAGAAGTAGGTTGTATTGGTTCAAGAAAAGTTGCAGACGTACAAAAAGAAGAGAAAATTCCAGGTATCAATAAAGTAATTTCTTTTGACCGTAGAAGTACTGATTCTATCATTACATTTCAAAGTTCAAAAAGATGTTGTTCAGATACATTTGGTGAAGCTCTTGCAAAAGCATTTAATGATGTTGAAGAAACATTCTCATATAAATTAGACAAAAATGGTGTTTTAACTGACTCTATACAATTTATTAGTATTTATCCAGAATGTACAAACATTTCGGTTGGTTATTACTCTGAACATACTTTCTCTGAAAGACAAGATATTGCTCACTTAACTAAATTAGCCGCGGCTTGTTTAAAAGTTGACTGGTCTTCTTTACCAGTAGAAAGAGATCCTTCAAAAGTTGAGTACGATTACTCTTGGGGTGGTTACGGTGGTTACGGTGATGATTGGGGAGCTTGGGGTGGTTCAAGATATGACACTGGTAACTATACCAATGCTTATGCTTCAACAACTGTAATGGATAATGATTATAGTTCTTCTCGAACTAGACAACAAGGTGCTTACCGAGTTAAAACTGAAAAGTCTTACTTCTATGACGAATTGTTCCAATATTTATCTATGATTGAAACAAATGCCACAACTGGTAAAATAGTTAAAGTAGAGTTGATTGAAGATAGAATCAAATATGAAGCCCAACTTATTACAAGATTGTTCAAAGATATTGAACTACATTATACTAAATTAGAATGGGATGGTTTCAAATGTACTGTATTCTATGAGTTAGAACACAGAACCGAATGTGATAGAAATGATTTACTAGAATACTTACCAGATTTAGATTACCGTGGTATCGAAATATTAGGTGATTATGACGATAGTGTTTATATGTTGTAAAAGAAAAGTCGAGAGAAATCTCGACTTTTTTATTTTTACGATAATTTTAATTTAATATATAAGAAAATCGATTACATTAAATGACAAACATATTTGATAAGGAAGTATGGATTAAACTTCTACCCAAAAAACTTACTATTGTTGATAATAATGGAACTTACGAATTAGTTTATTCTGATTGTTCAGTAAATGGCGTTTCTCATAAAGTAGAAATTATGTACTTTCACTCTACACCTAATAATCCTAATGATGTAAATAAAGATGGTGAACCAGATATGTTACAGTTTGATATACATATGGTTAAAACAAATGATGGCACCGAAGCAAATCCAGACAATCTTAAATTAAATATAGATGTTACTTACGGAGATGCAATGTTATCTCAATTTAGTATTTCAAAACCTGGGCAGATTGAGGTCGGTCAATATAATGGACTTGGATCTAAATATGACAAAGAAACATTTTTTGGATTTGAAGATGATTCAATAAAAGATTTAGTAGAGTTTTTTAATAGATTAGGATTTGAGCTAACAGTAAAAGATTTTACTTTTATCGATAAATATCCTGATACATATACTTATACCGAATCAATTAAACTAATGCCTAGTTTTAATGGTAATTTTGTTTTGGTTGTAAATAATACAAAACCAGAAAATAGATATTTAACAAATGTTACAAACTATTTAAAAGAAAGAGGTATTGATCATGTCATTGCTTCTAATGAAGAAGAAATTAAAAAGAATAATAATGATAAAGTAATTGGTGCAATTTCAACTGGATCTGAATATAGATTATCTAATCCAGATTCTGATGATGAATTTTCTGCAAGTGCAGAAGCTCTAAAATCTTTACAATGCCCTATATTAGGAATGTGTTATGGAATGCAACATATGGGTATTGAAAATGGTGCAAATTTAGTAACTTTGGATAAAGTTTATACTAACCATTCTACGTTAGATGATTATGATAAAGAACATACTTTATTTAAAGGAGTAGATTTATCAAATACTCAAGCAAGTTTTGATTTTAATGACTATTTAGAAGATTGTCCACAAGGATTTAAAACAATTGCAAAATTAGGCGATAAAGTTGCTGGTATATCAAATGATGAAAAGAAACATTATGGTTTACTTTTTCATCCAGAAGATATAGAAGACACACAAGGGATATTAGATAATTTTATAGATATATGTAAGTCAGGAAGATCTAATAATGACGAACAAGTTATAGACCAATCTAAGAATGATATGAAATACATACAAACTTACGAAAGTTTTAGAAAAAAAAGAAAATAAATAATATGAGTACAATTCCACAAATTGACACAACAGAAGAACAAACTCAACGTTCAATCTCAGCCGCATTTGATTCAGTAAATTTAATCAATGAGTTAAAAACAAAACCTTCTTTAACAGAAGAAGAACAAGATAGATTAGACAGAAACAAAGAACACTTAATAATAATGTTAGGTAAAGATTGGTTTGAAGCTGGTTTAACAGAACAACAAAAAACTGACATAAATACTTGTCTATAAACATGGAAGCTAATAAAGAAAGCATAACAGATATTTTTTTATCTAAACTTAAAGAACAATCATTTACGATAGTTCTAATGTTAGGTGTAATATACTTTCAATATAAAACATATAATGATAGAATTGATACACAAGAAGTAATCATTGATAAACAACAAGAGTATATTGATAAACTTATGCAGGATGAAAGAACACGTCTAATACAACGTAATGAATACTTAATAGAACAAAGAGATAAATATGTTGAAGAACTAATAAACAAAAAATAATTGTCTATCTTAAAATAAGTTGTATCTTTGTCAAAATAATAGAAACGATGGCTGGTAAAAAAGGACAGTTTGCAGTTTGTAAAGAATGGGCTAAACACTTGAGAAAGAAATACAAAAGAATCTTTTGGAGCTCAGAAAGAGCACTTTCCAAAAAAGAAATTAAAAAAATCTAATAATAATTAGGTAGATTAAAAACTTTATATTACTTTTGTACTATATAAAAATATAGATACTTAAAAAGTATAGTATAAAATCAAAGAAAAACAAAAAGGAACAATAAAAGTTTAATATATAGTAATATGAAAAATGTAAATGTAAATATAGTAGTTATGCCGCAGCCGATGCAGGATCAGGATCGTTTCACGAACCAGACTAACTATGTATTTATATCACATTAAGAAATTACGTGTATAAAAATTACAAATCCGTTAGTCTTTGAGACTAACGGATTTTTTTTATGGAATAAAATTAAATATTGGAGTATCGTATAATGGTAATTATTCAGGGTGTTGGCCCCTGCGATTTGGGTTCGAATCCTAATACTCTAACAAAAAAAGGTCTATGCGCATAACGGCTGTTGCACTACCCTGTCACGGTAGCAAGTAGGTAAACGAAAACGTCGGTTCGACTCCGACATAGACCGCAATTCGAGAAACGATCCATTGGTGTGGTTACCCGACTTGGACTCGGGGTTATTTGTGAGTTCGACCCTCACTTTCTCGACAATTTTGGAATATGATGTAACGGTAGCATCACATCTTTTGACGGTGTTTGTGGAGGTTCGAACCCTCCTATTCCAACAAATAAACTAGGTATTGGGCAGAGGCTATACCCACCTGATTTGGGATCAGGATTCTTAACAGATAATCGTCAGTTCGAATCTGACTGCTTAGACAAACATAGCTCGTGGGTATGTTGGTATGAATACTGGATTGTCACTCCAGAGAAGCCGATTCGATTTCGGTACGAGCTGCTAATTGGTCTATGCGCATAACGGCTGTTGCACTACCCTGTCACGGTAGCAAGTAGGTAAACGAAAACGTCGGTTCGACTCCGACATAGACCGCAATTAAAAAGGGAGTTCGACTTATTTAATATATAAGTTAAAATAAGTCGAACAAATGAGAGATAAAAAAAATTATTTAATCTATAAAATTGTAAATAAGATCAATAATATGATTTACATTGGATGTCATGTTACAACTAATATAAATGATAGATATATGGGATCAGGCACAAATATTAAAAAGGCAATAAAACAATACGGTTTAGAAAACTTTGATAAATATATTCTTTATCAATTTGATAATGAAGTTGATATGTTAAATAAAGAGGAGGAACTAGTCAGTAGAGAGTTTATATCAGAAGAAAATAATTACAATATAATTGTTGGCGGTAAACAATTTTTAACATTGGATAATGTTACAGTTAGAGATAAGTATGGTAATACCTTTAATGTGCACAAAACTGATGAAAGATACATATCTGGTGAATTAGTTGGTGCCACAAAAGGATTAGTTACAGTTAGGGATAAAGATGGTAATACACAAAGTGTAAAAATAAATGATGAAAGATATTTATCAGGTGAACTATTACCTTCTTCAAAAGGATTTATACTAACCAAAGATAAAGATGATAAAAGATTTTATGTAAATCTAAATGATGAAAGATATTTATCAGGTGAACTAATACCCTTTTTTAAAGGAAGACTAACGTTAAAAGATAGATTTGGAAATATTATTCATACTCATAAAGACGACACAAGATATTTATCTGGTGAATTGAATCATTTATGGACTAATAAAAAACATACGATTGAAACCAAAGAAAAAATAGGTATAAAAAATAGTATTTCGCAAAAAGGTGAGAAAAACTCACAATATGGTACTTGTTGGATTACAAATGGTCTAGCGAATAAAAAAATAAAAAAAGAAGAGTTAGAAAACTATCTATTCAATGGATGGGAAAAAGGTAGATTTATAAAATAAAATGGCGTTGTAGCTCAGAGGCAGAGCGGTCGGTTCATATCCTTCAGGACGGGATCTCGGAATTCCCCAACGCTACTCATTGGGATATGGTATAATGGTTATTACATCATCTGGTTTTGGTCCAGACAATGGGGTTCGATTCCCTCTATCCTAACAAATAAATTAAAAATATGAAAACAATAAATACACAAGATCAACTATACTTAATTCATTAGATTGAGGTAGTTAACTATGTTAAAAATTAACCCTGTTCAATCTAATTTGAACAGGGTTTTTTATAAAAAAAAATAGAAATTATGAAAAGAGTAAATATAAATAAATTAGAAGAGTTTATAGGACAAAAGGTTTTAGTCCAGGGCTGGGTCTCTCAGTTTAGAGAGCTGAAAAAGTTTTCATTTCTTATTTTAAGAGAGAGAACAGGATATTGTCAAATTTTTATTCCATCTGGAATAACAAAGTCATTACATCCAGAATCAGTTATAGAAATAGTTGGATATGTAAAAGAAGAAAAACAATCTAGGTATAATGGTGTAGAAATAGTAGCAGAGTCTATTAATATTATATCAGAAGCACATACATTGCCTTTTCCAATAAACAGAGAAGAGGAAATCCCACCATTTAATACACTAAATATATATCGTCCATTAACGTTAAGAAAAGAAAAAGAAAGATGTATATTTAAAATACAATCAGAAATAATCTATGCGTATAGAGAATATTTAAGAAATAATGGATTTACTGAAATACAATCTACAAAAATGTCAAAGGCAGGATTAGAAAGTGGTGCTGAGATGTTTGAGGTTGAATATTTTGGTGAGAAAATGTATTTAACTCAAAGTCCACAGTTCTATAAACAAATGATGGTCGGAGTTTATGAAAGAGTGTATGAAATAGGTAAGGTATATAGAGCAGAAGGTTCAAATACAAATAAACATTTAACCGAATTTACGGGATTTGAGTTTGAGATGGGATTTATAGAATCAGTTGAGGAAATTATGCAAATGGAAGAGAATATATTTGAACACATATTTGAACACTTAAATAAATTTTGTATAAATGAATTACAATATCTAGGAGTTGAATTAAAATTTAATAAAATACCAAGAATTGAATATTCCGAAGCAGTTAATATTATTAAAAAAGAGTATGGTATAACTTATGAGAAGATAGGTTTAAACACTGAAGCCGAAAGATTAATATCTGAGTACATTTTTAATAAAACAGGGTCAGAATTTGTGTTTATTACAAAATATCCATTAAGTGAAAGACCATTTTATGCAATGCCATCAAAAGAAGAAGGCTGTTCTGAGACATTTGAACTTCTATATAAAGGTATGGAAATAACATCAGGTGGACAAAGAATACACAACTATGAACAATTGGTAAATGCAATTAAAGAAAAAGGGTTAAATCCAGAAAGTTTTGAAAGTTATTTAATGCCATTCAAATTTGGTATGCCACCACACGGTGGAATGGGTATAGGGCTCGAAAGAGTACTTAAACAAATGTTATTACTTAATAGTGCAGAAGAAGCATCATTAATTCCAAGAACAAAAGAGAAGTTTATACATTAATTTAGTATCTTTGTATTTAATATATACATGGATTTATTTAAAGATGGTAAAAATGTTGCTTTCTTTGTTATAAACAAAAAATCTCTCAATAAGAGAGATTTTAGTTTTAGTTTTCTAATACTTTATCAATATTAGCTTCTCTAACTTTAGCCTTTACAATTGAAGGACTTTCTAAGTCTTCATCAGTAATTTCTAATTGTTTTTTAATAATACTTAATAAGTATCTCTCATTTTCCCATCTGTAATTCGGAGCCGAAGACTCTGACATTGCACCACTACTTACATTCATTCCCATAATATAATTATTTTTTAATTTATATATAACAATAATAAAAAAGCTTAAACATGAAAACTATTACAATAAAATCTGCAGTCCAATTATGGACACTTATAAAAAACAAAGAAGAAATATTTGAATCTAATAGAGAATTAGAAAGATTTATCTTTGTTACAGAGAAATTCATCAAAGGTTGCCAATGTGGCTCAGATAATAAAACTTTGATGGATAATCAATACAACTTTATATCAATAAGTGAAGAAATCATTTCCCTTTTAAAATTAGAATTAGGATATGATGAAATTATCTTTGATAAATAAATAACTTTTCGTATCTTTGTAATTAAATATATACATTATGATGAAACGTGTATATAAAGTAAGATATTCAAAATCCTCATTAGAACTAAATGAAGACTATGATAACCTATCCGACTATGAGAAAGAACAAATTTCTGAATTAGATGCAGAAGGATTTTTCGATTATGAAGATAATAATATTTATTGTTGTTATGTTATATCAACACCCGTAGAAGTAGTAAAATATAGTAAAATACTTACTAATAATTTAATTCAACACGAGTATTTAGATTTATCACAAGAAATTCTAAATAATAAAATAGATATAGAAATTGAATTAGAACATAAATTAGACGAAAAGAATTTATTTAAGTATGATTTCTTTTTAGATGATTTAGAACATTGGATTTATAATAACTTAGAAATAGACATCGTGTTAGATAGAATAACTGATGTCGGAATAAACTCATTAAAACAAATAGAGAAAGACTTTTTAAAACATTACACAGTATGATAGTATTTTTAGACGATATCCGTATTCCATCAATGTCACACAATGTGAGTAAAGGTCTTGGTGTGGACTATTCTGATAAAGATAAATGGATAATTGTTAGAGATTACTTTGAATTCATCGACTTAATAGATAAACATTTTGATGAAGTTGATTTGATTTCTTTTGACCACGATTTAGCTTGTTATAAAGACGGAGTTGAGTTCACAGGTAAGTCTGCAGTTGATTATTTAATTGACTACTGTTTAGATCATAATAAAAAGTTTCCAGATTGGTATGCACACACAGACAACACTTCTGGAAAAAGAAATATAATAGGAGCGGTGTTAAACTACATAAATAAAGTAGAAGGTAAAGATATTACTAACTTTAGATACTATCACAATGGTATCGTAAACAACAAACCAGTATGACATTTTTAGATACACATCTAATTATTAAAATTAGAGATAAAGTAAAAGCCATAGATCATATCGGATTTATATGGCTTGATAGACCTATCTATGATAAAAAAGTCGTCATTGATAGAATTAAATTAGATCCTTATGAATGTGACGAGATAATGCCGATCAGTTGGTATGCAGTAAGTCCTACAGCACGTTTAAAGATTTATAACGCATTACGTAGAGAAGAAGTTTATATTAAACAAAAATTAAACGAAAATGATGCTTGGTGTAACTATTATATAAACATTAAACCAAGTAAAAAATTAAATAAAAATGAACTTAGATAAAATAGATTTACATTATCGTTGTGTCGATATAGATTATCACACAGAATATGATTGTGAGAATAATGGCTGTAATGATGAAGGAATTTGTCGTTGTGGTAGTATTTATGACGCTGTGGTTACTGATGTAAATATCTCTCAAATGGTAAATCTAATTTATGATGAACTATTCGATAGTAGTACTATTTTAGGTAAAAGAGAAGATAAATTAAACCAATTACTATATGGTATTGGAGAAGATATAAACCGTTATACGATTGATAGAATTTTAAGAAAGTATAAAGTATGGGATTCTGATAACTTTGAGGTTGAAGTTTGTGGTGGATACTATGGACAAGAAATTGAGGGTGCGTTCATTATTAAAAACATTTCAGATAAAATAGAGGCAGAATTAGAAATAGCTTTTTCCATTGAAGACTTATCTGGTAGAGTTGAGTATTTATTAGGTTTAGAATATGGTAGTTTATTACCAGAGTTAGAACACTGTCAATATGAAATAGTCGAACTAGATAAATCAGAAATAAACTTTGGTGCCATCGATCATCATAGTAAAGTAAAGAAAAAAGATTTACAATTTTATAGTGATAAAAACTATAAAGGTATAAGAGGACTTGTTACATTTACTAATGGTAAATACCGACTTATAGATGGATATCATAGAGTTCATACAACAGCAGGACATAAAGTTAAAGTTTTAAAAGCTTTTAAATAAAAAAGACTCCAATTTGGAGTCTTTTTTATTTTATTCAAACCATTTTTGTATAAATTCTGATCTTTGTGTCCAGTAGTGAGGATCTAATTTCTCATCATCCTCTTTTTCTGAGTCTATTATTCCATCTATTTTATTTTTCAATTCTTCAACTGTTATAATTGGCTTGTCTCTGAATAAAGTAGGTTTGTCTTTATAAGTTTCTATATCTTTATAGTAATCAAACCAATCGGTTATTCTTCTATACTTATCAAGATTATCATCATCATCACTTACCTTATCAATTTCATATCCAAGTAACTCGGCATCTTCTTCTGTCAGATAGAAGTATTCTTTTTCACTATCAGTTTTTAGTAGATAAGTTTCTATTTTGAAAATGTTTAGAACATATTCATTTTTATAATCTAATGTAAGTAGTTCTAATTTAATAGCTTCTTTATCTCTCCAATCTCGATCTTCAGTTTTTAATTTGTTATACCATACCTTCTCTTTAACTTTACCCATTAAGATAATAGTATCTTTATCATCTTTATGATAATATTGATCACCCCAACCACCTGAAATAGTACCATCATCATCTACACTCGTTACTGTATCAACAGCATCTTCTTCAAAAATATAATCTTGATAATCATCACACCAGGTTGCATTATCACTATGATAGTATTGATCATCCCATTCTGACCAAGAAAGATCATCATATCCATCAGGATAAACACCTGCACGAGATCCTCTTGTAACTCGAACAGAATCTTCAATGTATATCCAATCTCCTAATCTTTCAGAATAGATTGCTTCATCTCTCTCAATATCACAATCATGCCAATCAGAATAAACAGTGTCATTTACCTCAGTATAACCACCTGATGTACTATCTAAAATATAACATCCAATATTTTTCGTATCTTCGTTATCATTATCATTAGTAAGTATTCCAGTTTTTGGATCATATCTTCTAAATGTATCAACATAAGGAAATCTATCATAAGTTAGCTCATTAGAATGTCCTTTACTATGGTTAAGTTGAACTTTCATCTCTAGTTTATAGTTTTCATCTTTGAATGTTACAGATTCTAGACTATGATGATTATTATGTGTTTTATACGCCCAACCTCTTTCCGAAGCATAAGTTCTAAACTTTTCTACATCGGAATCTTTTATAGTGTATTGTCTGTCTAAGAAATATTCAATATCTAAGTGATCTTCTTTAGAAACTGTATCAGAGTCATCCTTTATTTTCCAAATAAGTGATCTTCCAATTAGTTTATCATCTTCTAATAAAACTAACATTCTACACACTTCTGGATTAGCAGTATATATTTCAAATGTTCTTTTTTCTGCTCTTGCCATACAAGAACTTCCTAATGAACCATTCATAATTTTATAATTATTATAATCATACCATTCTGCAATCTCTTCACCTGATACTTCAATAAATCTTTCACCACTTTGTTCTAATGTAGATTTGAATTTATTTACAAACTCTTCTACTTCTCTTGCAGTAAATTTACCTGGAAATATATTATTTATAAAACGACCTAACTTAATAGGATTTCTAGCTTTTTCATATGGATCTGCATCGCCTAACATACCTTGCATTGATAAAGGAGATTCATCTCTAATTCTATCAGCTCCGCTATGTAAGTTCCATATATCATCACCAATAAGTGGATCATCGTTCAATGTATCTTCTAAACCTTCTTCATCAAAAACATCTGAGAATCTATCCGCTAAAATCTTTTTAGTATTCTTCATTGTTGTAAATGAAACATAACCTTCTTTGTCTAAATTGACAAATGTTATATCTGGTTTTATATCAGTTCTTTCTGTATCTAATAGTATTTTAGAAATAGGTTCATTAGATAGTTTATTTAGAACTTTTTTAAATGGTGGTGCATAAAATATTACTGACTCATTTAGTAATCTTTCAAGTATAAAATCATTATATTTACTTATCATATTATTATTAAAACTTTATTTATTTCTTATATATAAAAATTGTCAATCCGAATTTTATTCGTATATTTGTAATTATGAAAACAAAATCACCATTCGTTATAATATTATCAGGAATACCAATGTCTGGTAAATCTACTTGGGTAAGAGAAAACTACCCAGATACTCTTGCTATATCCAGAGACGAACTCGTTATGGAAGTTGCAGGTACAAGAGATTATAACTTAGCATTTAAAACTGTTGATCAAAAAGCAGTTGATAAATTATTGGCTAAAAGAATAACTGATGCAGCTTCTCAAAAAGTAGATGTTATCATCGACATGACTAACTTATCAAGAAAAGTAAGAGTTAAAAACCTTTCTTACTTCTCTAATGATTATTACAAAGTATCTGTTGTATTACCAATCTTAGATTCAGAAGAATACAAAAGAAGAAACGATTTCAGATCAATCAATGAAAATAAATTCATACCACCATTTGTAATTAAATCAATGATGGATTCTTTTGTTTTACCAACAGATGATGAAGGTTTCGATAAAATAATAAAAATATAATGGCTAGATATATAGGAAGATATGATGATGTAACAGGTCCAGGAATTGGTGGGTCTAAAGGATGGTATGTAACAAAAGAAGAAGAAGAAAAAAACAAAAATATGGATATAATAAACATTTTATTAGATGCAGTCGTTGCATCAGGGAAGAAATTTAGTGAGATACCTAAAGAAAGTATCTTTGCTTACCTTGATAAGGCAGGTATAAACAGAGGTAAGTGGCAGAGTATTTATGAAACACTTGCAGGAAAATTTAAAGAAAATAAAGCCACTGTTAAAGTTGTAGAAGATAGAACACCAAAAAACATCGTAGATTACACTGAAAACAGTTCAAGGAATGATGTTATGAAAAGAGAACCGAGAAAAAGTATTTTCTCCGAAATTAAAAAATTAACGAAATAATTTTTGGATTTCTGGAGTAATCACCGTATATTTGTACTCTAATAAAGAAACAGATATGACAAACTTCGACAACTTAAAATTTATTGATGGTGATTTCTTAACTACTGAAAGTCTTACAGATATGATCTATGAGAACGAAGGTTCTTTTACACAAAAGAATCAATTTATGTCATTTGATGTAGATGGTAAAGATGTTACAGTAAACTATGAAGTTTATGTTGAAGGAACTATTGAAGAAGAAAGTGGTGACTATTGGACACCAGGCTCTTGTGATGTAGAACTTACTGATGTTGATGTTACTATCAACGAGGTGTTTATCGATGGTGAGTTAGTAAGTCTTGATACAGAAGACTTTTTTAAAGTAGAAGTTTTATTAAAAAATAACATATAATAAAAAACCCAGATTTTTAATCTGGGTTTTTTTATATATAGTATTATGAGAAAGATAAAAACAATATTAGAGTTCTTTGATACTGATGATTTTAAATCACAATACGAGATACCTTATCTAAAAGGTGAAATGCCTAAAGTCATAAGTAAATTTAAAGATTACGAGACCACAGAGGATATTAGACTTTTAGATGTAATGAGATACCAATTTCCAGTACTTAATCACTTCAATTATAAAGTCGTTGAAAAGGGACAAAATAAAATACATCTTCTTTTTGCAACATCATTAAAACATGTAAATGGAGACGACTACTATTCTTCTATTACTTTTGCTTTCTATAAACAACAATACAATGTAATTACAATCTTTAGAAAATTAAAAGATCACGATAAATCTAAGTGGGATATCAAAGAACATAAATTTGACGATATTCAATCAACATTCTCAGTTGTTGAAGATTTTATAAAAAGATGTGAAGACTTTAATATTATAATACCGGATCTTAATTTTAATATTCAAAGTAACTAAACTAATCATTTACAATCTCGTATAACATAAAAATTACTTTTTTTATGTGGGTAAAAATTGACGATGAAGTATTTCATGTCGAAGATATAAGTGTACAACTTTCTATTTCAAAACATGCAACTATTTATCTGGATTTAGACATCGAGAATAATAAACACTACTACGACTTTTTTATAGATAAATATGAGAAGGTTAAGAACTTCACAATTGAACACACTAAATATATCGCAAAGGGATGTCGTATAAAAACCATTGATATAGTTTTTAATTCAAAACTAAATTTAAACATCTATTGTGAACATATTGATACTGATGTATCTGAAAGAAGAGATTCAATTATCGAACAAATTTTAAAGGAAAAGTAAAAACTTTAAACAATTACCGAATATAAAACTTATTATAAATCTTATTAAATAAATTATGGAGATAAACAAACAATTACTTACGAAAACACTTGACATTAAAGCTTCCTTAGAAGATGATGACGACGATGACTACAACAAATTCGGAGGTGGTAATGGTAAAAAATCTGACACTAAATCTAAAACTCCGGTATTAGATACTTATAGTCGTGATTTAACTAAATA
>ENA-OSIY01000732-OSIY01000732.1-marine-metagenome-genome-assembly--contig:-NODE-732-length-18091-cov-5.835572_pt1 | contig 18091 bp, 51 predicted proteins | sample MGYA00237884_ERZ534233 | MGnify/ENA primary metagenome ERZ534233 (study PRJEB26412, sample SAMN06343840) | marine metagenome | isolation source: estuarine water | place: USA: Columbia River Estuary... | reverse complement strand
TCAGTTGTGAAACTGTTTGAAGAAAACGGATTGAAATCTATTTCAGATTTAAAGAATTTGAAATCAAGAGATTTTGAACTTAAAGCCGACAACCCATTAATTGCAGCCAACATGACTGGAACTTATGGTTTGACACAACAAGTTTCAAACTTGCGCTTAGCTCCCGTTCGCCCATACGCATTCTTAGGAAATGGTATTCGTGGTGGTTCTGTAGCTCAAGATAAAAACATTATCCTTTGGGTAACAGGTAGCCGTTCAAGTAACGTTGCTTACATTGGAGAACTTGGCGATGCAACATCTACAGTAGATGGTAGCACAATTATCGCAGCAGAGAAAACAAAAGATATTAATTCTTTTATCAAAGTTGCAGAAGAATTGTTTACCTTTTGCTTGGATATGAATCCCAAGATTCGATTTGAGTTTGGTACTGAAGAAAACGTTGGCGTGGCTGCTGGTATTAAAAAGTATCAAGAAGACTTAGCCAAAATAAAAGAAGACTACGCTCTAAAAGACAAAGAGGCTGATAGAAAAAATCTTGAGGATATTATCAAAAAACTTGGATATAATATTATTGTTCACCCAACACAACAAGCACAAGTGTATCTTTATAATGAATTTGAACCGAAATGAAAAACCCAAATCCAGAATGCCCCAGAGAGACCCCTGAGAGGAATGTAAGTTTATGACTTATGGTAGAGGAGAACTAAAAATGACTAACTATCCACCTTATTGTTGCCAAAAATGTGGAGACCAGATAGGATATATTGGAAGGTTCTTTCAGTTTATTCGTGTTCCATTACATCGGTGCGAAGAAACAAAGAAACCTTATAAAGTCAAGGTAAGAATAGACAACTCTGGGGCAAGTGAATGGGTGAATAGTGGTGAATATTTTTTGAGTGAGGAAGGGAAAGAATTCCTCAAAGAAATGAATGAATTTGCTAAACGACACATAAAGAAAAAATGACTGAACAAAAGATTACACATAATGGGGAAGAATACACCATGCCACAAAATGTTATTGATGATTTGATGAAGTTTCACGGAAGAGATGCCGTCAAAGAAGTAGAAGAAACATTGAAGAGGAATGATGAGGTGGAAGAATGACTGAAACCAATCACTCCCAATCAATTCCAGTAAATCCTGATTTATATCCATTTAACATGTTAAATTTTCCAAAACAATCTAACTGGACTTGTTATATGTTCGGTAATCGTCCTGGTGGTTCGGGTATTGTTTATAAACCAGCAGAAGGACAAGTGCCTAATAGGTTTGTGAGGTTTATGATGTATTTGTGTTTTGATTCCGTGTGGGTGAAGGACACTCCCTGAACTGGCACAAGGACTTCCCAAAGTCCCTGAAAATGCCTTATAATACTCTCATACACACAGACACCTGATGACTAACCTTTCACCCCAAGCACAAGCAATAGTAGGTGTAATTTCAACTACCATAGACAAACCTATGAACCGTATTGAGGTTGCTACTGCTGTTCTTCGGTGTTTGATTGATGAATGTAGTGAAGTTCGGGGAACTGGAAAAGTTGATAAGAAATCTCAAGTAGTATCTGTAAAAACTTTGATGGAACTTGCTACTGAATTGGAGGCAAACTGAAATGACTAAAATCCTCAAAGGTTGGAAAATGGTATTCAAAGATTTTCTTCACTGGGAAAGTATTATCAAACGACATTATAACCCTTTTGATAGTGCTATTTTCTTTCATAACATAAATCAACCACCAAATGAATAAAGAAGAATACTTTAAGTGGATAGAAGAAAACGACACTTACCCAGAGCACTCACATAAGTGGATTGTGAGAACTTATACTGGTGATAAGTTATTCTATCGCAACTTCGGCACATTTGAGACCAAAGAAGAAGCAAAAGAGTTTATTGAGAACTATAAGGAAAAATATACGACCAAAGGATTTATTACAAGGTATAGTATTCAAGGAGTTTGTGAGGTATTATGATTGAAAACCCTGATGAAATCGTGCTTGAAAATGTGAAGATGTTTCACTTGGAAAGTATGAATGAACGAGCACTATGGATCGGTGTTTATGGACAAGATGGTAAGATTTATCATTTGAATATTAGTGGTGATCAACTGAAATACTATTGGAGTGATGAGACACCTGACGAAGTGGCACAAGGACACACCAGAACTGACTTGGATGCCCTATAATACATTCATAGACACAGACACCTGATGACTTACACAATCACAAAAGAAATTCGTATTGTTCACAAGCAAGATGGATGGGAGTATGTCTTTACAACTGATGAGTATGGAACTGTGAGTGTAGAAGGTGATAATGGATTAGGCATTCACATTCCCAAAGATTGTATTCAACACTTTATTGATGTTCTGGAACAACTGAAATGAACTACCTTTGCCTTGTTGATGGTCTTGTAGAATATGGTAGCACCAGTTTGAGTGATTTTGCTCACTATCAACTGGTGTATGCCGAAGAACACCGTGATGCTGATGTTCAGTATCTCACACTGACTGATGAAGAGTATGATGCTATGTTTCCTGTGGAGGAGGGTGATTACTAATGACTAACAAACTACCACCAAAAGTAGGACACATTTTTAGATTAGCAGAGATTATCCGTGAAGTGGATGGTTCTTATTCTCTTGGTGCTTCTGCTCTTGCCGAAGCAATCCTGTCTCATAGTTTGGTTGAGGAAATGAAATTTACTTTGGAGGATGAAGAATGAAACTTTTTCAATACGATAAAAAAGTTTGGGATGATAGTGAAGTAAATCACACTTGGCAGTTTGGTATTCTCAAAAACAAATCACTACTCTGGGTGAATTATGAGAACCCCAGTAGTTTAGTTCATAGTAATGGTGGATTTCACATCCTGCTCTCCTTTCTTACTTCTTCTTCTTTTCTTGGAGTAGATTTTCAAGTTGGTAAGGTTGGTTTGAGTTTTAACTTTTTTACAGAATACTTTAGTGGGTGGGAGAACTGAAATGACTAACGAACAAAAACTCACACTTCTTCTTGGAGTTCTCAAAACATACGCAGAACAAAAACACTGCTATAATGAAAAAGGAGATGATTACACTCCAAGTGCTGGTAGTTATGATGATGCCTTTGAGGATGGTGCTGATTATGGTGAGATTACCTTTGCCCGCACACTTTTAGAACAGATTGGTGTAGAATATGAACATCCTGTGATGAAAGAAAATGACTAACAATCTACCAGAAAACGATGATGCTCCGTGGTTAAATCTCACACCACAAGAAGTAGAAGAACTGCGATATAATAAGCAAAAACTTACAGATTATGGTAGGGAGAAAATCAGAGCACTTATGCTAAAATCACAAATGACTGAAGACATACAACAACCAAACGGAGACTTTCTAAAGAACTATCCAGATGTAACTCGTGTTGAAGTTATTGGTAACGATGGACGAGAGTTTGTTCATTATGGGTGCTCTAATGTTAAGGTAAGTTTGCAGGACGACGGTAGAACAATTAAAGTATTTTTATACACTATGTTTCAACAAAAGGAAAATGACTGATATGATTTTCTCAACAAATGGTGAAGAAAGCTTTCGCATACCTTTTCCAACAACTCATGGAACTAAATGCCCTGAAACCAAACTTGAAGTAAAGAAAATGACTATTAGAGCACAACAAATCGTAGATGCTACCCTTGAACTTACTCTCCGTCCTCAAAGTGAAGACAGAAAGAAAGTGGTTGCTGCTGTAATTCGTGAGGTTGCTGATAGGTTATGCACAGATTTAGGGGAGAGGGAATGTCCTATAGATAAGTTGCGTGAGATTGCTGATGAGGTCGAGGCACTTTAAGAACTGGCACAAGGACTTCCCAAAGTCCCACAGAATGCCCTATAATACATTCATAACCACAAAGGACTGATGACTACTCTCAATCTTACTGAACGACAAGTAACCATTCTTGGTATTGCTCTCACTACTCTTTATGATGAGATTGCTAAATCTAATGAGGGCAAACAAATGAGAGAAGATATTATAGAACTCAGTCGTTACGTTCAAAAACAAACTTTGGGGGACTGAAATGACTAAAGAAGAACAAATCAAGTTCCTTCAAGATACAATGAAATCTCAACTTGAGGTTGCAAACTCACTTAAACAACTTAATCAAAATAATGTTGAAGTTCAAGAGAATATTGCGAAGTTAGAAGCAAACATTCAACTTCTACAAAATAAATTAGAATTGGAGAAATTGGTAGATGACTGACGAAGAGTTTCTCAAACAGACAGCAACCAAGGCAGCAAATGCTCTTCATATGCCTTTGGGTGAGATTGAACCACTAAAAATGTTAGAAATGTTTTCTTACCTTCACATTCTTATGGGTGGTGATAAAGAACTTATGATACACTGGGTGAATACTCATAACAACCACTTAAAGTTTTGTCCTGGTGCTCATTTGACTGATGCTCGTATGGATGATATAATTGGATACTTGGAAGGTATGGTAGAGCACTGATGACATTCTCTAAACGAGTATTATCAACAGACAAACAGAAAACCACACTCAACTGGTGGGAGTATCATATCGGGCACTGCTGGATGACTGGATGGCAAAGCATTCGTGGTGCATTCCGTATCTGGGCAGACTTGATGGGTAGTAATTATGAAAATTATGATTTACCCAGAACAGTAGAAGACCCAGAAGCAGAATGTATTGAATGGTTCTGGGCAACTCTTGGAGAAGATGAAGTTTATCCCAAAGAGTTCCTTGAATATCTTATGCAAATGGCAGAGGATGTAAGAACAGGAAGAGTTGAAACTGTTCCACTTGATGAAGATTTCTTTGATAGACTAAAAGACCTTACTGATGGTGTGGAATTAGACGATGACTGACGAATACTTAACTCACGAAGAAATGTTAGAGATTGCTGCACAAAGAGAAGCAGAGAATGAGGATGAATATGTAGTGGCTGAGGAGGAATGAACCATCGGAATGTTTGATTATTTCCGCTCATCATATGATTTGGGCGAAGGATTTACTGATAAAACAGTATTTCAAACCAAAGACATTGAAGAAGGCATCGGTGGCACAATGACCAACTTCTGGTTAGACCCAGCAGGTAAGTTATGGTGTCCAAAATACATCAATACACATACATTTGAAGAAATCTCAAAAGATGATGAGCGGTATAATGATAAAGTACTTTTCCTAAACTTTGAGTGGATACCTACTGGCACTCACGGTAAGTTTGTGCCCCATGAAATCACCAAATACATTGAAATCTATCCTGAAGGATGGAAGGGGGAATGGAAAGATTGGCCCCGCTTGAAATTACACTTCAAATATGGTATACTACAAGACTATGAAGACATCACTGGACGATGAATAAGAAAACTAAACTGATTATGGCTCTTCAACAAGTAGAAGGAGTTGCTAAACTGATGGAGGGTGATATGCACATTCTGCGACATCTATCACCTATTCACGTAGAACTCAAACGTCAACTATCCAAAGAAAAAAATGCAAAAGACACTGATTGATGAGGCATTTTATGAGTGATACTGACCCAACCACTCCTCATTATGAATTTAATTGTTATGTTGAGTGTTGTGAAAGTCTAGATAGACCAGTAAGTATTGGTGGTTTTATGAGATACAGAGCATACCTTCGTGAAGTAGGGATATTGTAATGTTTAAGTGGTTTGATAATCTCCTGCATCCCTATAAGATAAATGAAACTAATATGAATAATGCTGATATATACACTCAACTTATAGCAAGAATTGAAAAACTTGAAAATGAGAACATTGGCACCAACAATGCTTTATATGAAATAGAAAATCGTTTGCAAGCACAGATTGACAATATTCACCCAGTGGTGTATAATTTAAAAAACGATAATTGGCATCAGTAAAATGGTTTATGACAATTTAACAGAATATGAACGATCACTCGCACGGTTTGGTGATAAATGTGCCCTCATTGCAGGACTTGAAATCACAGATAAAATCACTCCTGAACAAGCATATCAGGAAATCAAGGATCTATACAAAGATCTTAAAAAGTTGCGTAAGAAAGAACGACGCATCTGGGGAAATGCAGGCATCGGAACTACGAAACTGCGCTAAATGTGGTGAAGAAAAACCACTGGACAAGGAACATTATCAAGTAGTAAAATACTTTAAATCAAACTTTTCATATTACTGCAATAAATGTAATGAGTACATCAAACCAAGAGATTGATACATTATCAGTCAAAGAAAATCCTGACGGTTCCTTTGAAATTACTTGGGATAAAAATGACCCCAAATGGAGTTTTATGAATGGGTTGACGAATGAGCAGGTTCAGATTATAATCAAACAAGCAATCAACGAGGAACTTCAAAACCGTGACTGACTACAAGAAATATGCTCTCGGGCAACTTGAAAACTTTCTGTATGATGCGATGAGTGCAGAAGCAACACCACAGGAAATCTATGATACTATCAGAGGTGTTGTTTCTGACAACTATTATACCTATAAACATCAAGCATCTCAGGCATATGAGCTTCTTTCTCTTTTGAATGGACATCGTTCCGTAGATTTGGACTTCTGTGATAAAGATGATACAACAGAAGAATGTGTTAAATCTTGGAGTGATTTTTGGACAACTACATCATACACTGAGGAAGAAATTGATGCAATGTGTGCTGCTGCAACTTCAGCAAAAATGGGTAAGGTGAACAAGTGGGTTCTTCCTGTTGAAGAAGATGGTGATGATTGTGTGATTACTTTTCCTGATGATTTGTTAGAAGCAGCAAATCTTAAAGAAGGTGATCAGATTGAATGGATCCCCCAAGATAATGGATCTTATTTGTTAAAAAAAGTTGAGGTAAAGAACTAATGGCACTATCACAATCGGTTGAAGAAAGTTTAAAAGAAGCAGAACAATCTTTAAGAAATGCACTTGCATTCTCTGCAAGGTCTGAACGTCCTGCAATTTGTACATCAATCTCCAAAATGATACAGGAGATTGAAACTCTTCAAACTTATGATAGCTTGATGGATAAACTTGAAAGTAGGGAAAAAGGAGATACTGGTTCCTTTGGCACATTCTTTGGTTAAGAACTGTAAAGCAATTCAGAAGAGAACCTTAAGCATTCTTTATATGCCTAGATATTGTGTTAGGATAGCAACACAATGATGGAGAATTATGACACTTGCAAGAACTGGAACTTCTGAATTAACTAAAGAAGAATGGGACGAGTTAGTTGCACTCAAAGAAGCAATTAACTATGATCCAAGCACAGTAACTTACGAAAAAATGGAGAAGTTTAGTGAATTGCTTGTTCGTTCTTTGGAAGGTAAGGGTGATGTGCCACTTAGAAAAGTGTCATAACAAAACTCTACTCCTCGTAAAATGGTCTATAATAGGTTCAAAGACCAAAAGACAATGAAATTACCTTTAATCATTCTTTCGTCAATTCTAATTCTACCAACACCAGTAGTTGCACAAAATGCTACTGTATATGGTGAGTGTTATAGAAATGTAGAAGAATATCTACCTGGTTATTACACATCTTCTGGCACATATGTCAGCGGACAAGTCAGAACAAATCGTGAACCTGTTTTCTGCGGAAATCAGGGATACGGTGGTCAACAATATCAACAACAAGCACAAGCTCCTACTAAAAGATGTGGTGCAAGAAATACCAGTCTTGGTGCCCTACTTGGTGGTGGTATTGCATATTTTGCAACTCCAAGAAAAAACTATTCTACATCTATTCCCGTGGGTGCAGTATTGGGTGCTGTTGCTGCAAATACAGACTGCTATTGACTTGACACTGATACTCTCCTCTCTTATAATTCACTTATCAACCTTGATTTCATCATGAAACTTCGAATTCTTATTGCAATGGTTCCTTTTGTTGCGCTCCCAGCTTTAGCACAACAATATTATCCACCGTCATTTTATACAGCACAGCAAGCACCAATTATTGTTCCTCCAACAGTCATTAACACGCAACAACAAGAGCACAATTCCTCCAAAAAGTCCTGTAAAGAAAGTGCTATTGAACTGTTCCTGTTTAGTATTCGTAGAACCACAGGAGATTGCACACCATAATACCTACTGGGCCCCTGAAAGTGTCCTTATAGTATAACACTCAAACAAAAATCAAATGTCTACAAGGAGCAGAATTGGACTAGAACTCTCTGATGGGTCAGTAATTTCCTCATATTGCCACTGGGATGGTTATCCTGAGTTTAATGGAGTCAAACTTGTAGAGCACTTCAATTCTTATGAGAAAGCAGCAGAATTGATTGATGGTGGCGATATTAGTTGCCTTTGGACTAATTCTGGTTGGAATAATGAAACTCTTCCTGTCACTGGTCCTCTTACCTATGCTTCCCGTGGTGAAGATTGCCCTCCTCGTTATGATGTGTCTGCAAAGACTTATCTTGAAAATGGCGAAGAGTATGCTTATCTGTTTGCAAATGGCGAATGGGTATGCTATAATTTGCACGGTGTTCCTAATCAAGTAAACATTCCTGTTCCCGTTGCTGCTTAATGTATGACTAACGTTAATCTGAATACAAATGAACTGAATATCTTGCTGTCAGCTCTCAATCATCTTGCACCAAATCAAGAGGTGCGACTTGAGAAAGAATATGGCAGCACAGCATCTCTTTACAACAAGCTTTATAGTATTGCAGAGCAACAACGATGATTGAATACAACGAAGATCGCAAAGATCTTCAAACAGAACGATTGATTGACAATTTTATTGAGGATTGTGAGCGTGAAGCAGCACGTTTAGAGATCACAGTAGACTATTATCTTGCGGAGTTCACATGACTTTTCTTCTTGGAATGGCTCTTGGTTCACTGATTACAATCGGCACTGCACTTATTTTTGCTATTGACGACGAAGACGAAAACTACTACAATTAAGAGGTAATTTACAACACACAATGAAGTATTTGTATTTGGTTAACTATTGGGTTCCTTTTCCTTCTAGTGAATATGGTGGAACTGTAAGTGTCATTGCTTCAACTGACACTGAATGTCATGATATTCTGCGAGATGGTGGAATTTCTTATGACAATGTTCATGATAATCTGATTATGGCAAATGTGGTCAGGGCACCACGATTTGCTCTTCGGGATGAAGACCAAGAACCACAAATTGTTAAATCCTTTACTACCTGATTATGACTAGCGTTTCCGTTGACAATTATCTTTGCATTAGTTTCAAACAACAACTTAACGAACAAGTTGCTGCTCTCAAAACCAAAGTGAAAGAGCAACAAGAACAAATCACTCAACTTGAACGATTGATTCAAATCATGACTCAAGAAATTGATGAAGAAAAAGTTTATGATTGTTGACTTTTGATGTTTTTCTTGTTATTATAGTTTTGTTAGTTGATGATTAACTTGGAAATTCCACCTCTGCCTTATTCTGCACCTGATGGACATTACTATGAGTATGAAGAGTTTAAGCATAATGTTGTTCGCATCTGGTTGTGCAATACTAGGAAATTTGATTATAACCTTGGTGCCAGTACCAGAACCATTCACTCATTCTACAATACAAAGCGCAACAAGTATTATGCCCCAATAAATACCAAGACTGTTGGTAAAGAAATAGATATTAAGGACACTAGACCTTATACAGCTATGAAACTCAAACAATCACCATTAGATCAATTCTTTGTATGACTACGTTCTATTCAGGATTGGATGTTAAGTACAAAGAGCAAATTGGTTTTATTGATTTTGTATGTGAGAAGTACATCACTATCTGTATCAATAAATTAGAGCATAGGTCTAAGGATGTGTGCTTGTTAGTCTATCCTCATCAGTGGAAAGAAGTACAACTACTGAAAGAATCTGAAAAATGAAACATAAAACATTATGGAAATGGTTTGCAATGGCACTAGGAGAGAAAGCATCCAAATGTGATAACGAATCTGATATTGTTGCAAGGATTCGTGCTGTCATCTTTCTCACATACCTAATCACCAATTCTTTTATCGTAGCAAACACATTAAGACATTGGAATGATAAAACTACTGTAGAGGTTTATATAAATGAAATACCAAGTTCAATATCTACGCCCAAAGAGAAAGGGTTACTCCAAACAAGTAGCAACCTTTCTCTCTATAGATGATGCTGCTTTTTGGCAGCAAGTCATAGAAAAGCAAGGTGCAAAGGATATACAAATACATGTTAAGTGAAACTGGGCCCCTCAAAGTGTCGCTATAGTGTAAGCAACAAACAAAAATGGACGATTTTGACGATCTTTCAATCGAAGAGTTCTCTCATTTCGACTTTGTTGAAGAAATGACTGAATGTATTGATGCTGAAGAAAAGTTCAATGTCAATGATTACATCAACGGAAACTACGATTACTAATGAAAACTATTAAAATCTTCGGCACTTATCACTGCTACGTTCCCAACAAAACTTACTTAAAATGACACCTGACACTCTTAATTTTAGTGGTGATGCTGTCACCTTTCTTGGATTGATTGGTGTTGCTTCAACCGCAATCATTATTGTTACAATCTTTCGTTCATTCTACAACTCTCCCCTTAACAAATGAAACCCTCTGCAATTCTATATGATCTGCGCGAACTGAATACTACCTGGCGCAAACAATCCTTTCAATATACCAAAGAACAGCAAGCTCTTTATGATCGTTTAGTACAACTTCGTCGTGAGCGTGTTCAACAATTTTATAAAGAAGGGCGCGTTTTTGTAGGATCTCGTGCTGCATATGATAAAGAATTGGCAGAAGAAGCGGCAGAAGCAGCAAAGGTAGCAGCAGAAGTAGCAGCATCAGAAGAATACTAACCAGTTTCTAAACTGTCCACCCTCTCCACCATTCTGGTAGGAGGGGGTTTATAGTATAAAGAGATAAATAAAAAGAAACCACCTTGTTTCTGATGAAGACGTTCTCTCAATTTATTTCTGAAGCATACGATGCTGCTGTTATGTCAGGCAGTCAAATTCGTCGCCAAGGTGAAGGTGAAAGAGTTGGAACTATAAGAAAGAAAACAACACCAGAAATTCGCAGAACAAAGAGAACTGGTGGCGGAGAAACTAGACCATCAGCATATAAACCAAGAGCAGATATTGGTACTCAAAGATCAACGTCTGATAGAATACAGCAACCAACACAAGAGCGTGGATCTGCTGCACTCTCACCTAAAGAAGCACAAAGGAAAGCATATTTAGAGCGTAAAGCTAGAGAGGCAGGTGGTGGTGCAAAACCAAAAGAATTAGAGAAGCAAGCAACTAAACTGCTTACCAAGAAAGCAGCACCAAAGGCAAAAGCACCTGCAAAAGATGAGAGATTTTCAAGTTCAAGAAAACCTGAAGAGCATATGATAAAGGGCAAATATACCAAGGCAGAGAAGAAAACAATGGTGAGAGCAGGAAAACAGAAACTGCGTGACCTTGTTCTACAATCAACAGGCAAAAAGAAAGAAAGCGAACTGAAGAACAGATATACTGGACCTGATAAGTAAACTGGGCCCCTGAAAGTGTTCCTATAGTATGAGCACTACCCAAATGACCAACTTCGTTATTGACCAACCCAGAATGATCAACGGTGTAGAACATTTAGTCACCACTGTGAATGGTTTTGATCGTGTTCAAATCAATAACAAACTGCACGACATTGGTGAGGTAATTCTTAACCTCAAGATGGAGCAAGATCGTCTAGTTCAGATGCGTAACTTGATTGATCAGGAGCACGAAAAAACTGACGATTTGTTTAACGAATTGTTTGGTGCTTGATATACCTCACCAGCACACTCTACAATCGCCTGTAACACTATGAAAACTGTGAATGTACCTCTCACTACCCTTGAGACTTTAATTGAGGGTCTTGAGAATGCTGTGAATGTATGCTATAATGTAGATTCAACTGATGGAAACTGTGAACGCACCTATCCTTATGCGGTTGGATACAGTCGCGGCGCAATGGAAATGATTATTTCTAATCTTGAAGCACTGAAGACGCAAGCAAACTGATTATGGCACTTTTTGAAGCACAAGTTTGGGTTTCTGGTGAATATCCATACCAAGCAGAAATTAATGCAGCAAATGTATTTCAGGCACGAAAGAATATAGCTCGACGCGAAGGTGTTGATGAGAAATATGTAAATCGTGTTGTTCAGGTTCAAGAACAAACATCTTCATCATCTTCACCATCATTCAGTTCTGGAGATACTGGTGGAATGGTATGGTTACTTGGCATTGGATTTGTTCTTTATTTGCTGGTAACTTACTGGTATATTGCTATTCCTATTGGCATTATTCTTGGCATTCTCATCTACATGGGAAGAAACGAAGATTAACAACTGGGCCTTTGAAGTGGTGAAACCTACCATTCTTATAAATAATTATAGATGGGTTTCGCCGCTTATGTATTACACTTACGCATATTTGAGAGAAGATAGAACGCCTTACTACATTGGAAGAGGAAAGCATCACTCTGGATGCAAATATCATAGAATGCCTCAAAAACACGCTTGTGGTGTACCTCCAACGGAAAGAAGAATAGTTCTAAAAGATAATCTCTCAAAAGAAGAAGCAGTTAAACACGAAGAATATTTGATTGATTTGTTTGGTTTAGTTTGGGATGAAACTGGAATACTTAGAAATTATGTTAGAGACAGTCGTGGTGGAAGTTATGTAGGAAGAAAACTTTCCGAAGAAACAAAACAAAAAATGTCTCTTGCTATGAAGAAAAGATGGGAGAATGGTGATTATGACAGTGATGAGTATAGAAACAAAATATCTGAAAGCAACAAAAAAAACCCAAGAGTTAAACAACATTCTGAAGAAACAAAAAGAAAAATAAGCGAGTCTCTTAAGTTAAAAAAACTAGGACAAAGCGAAGAGTCAAGAAAAAAAAGATCTGAAAGTCTAAAACAATGGTGGGCAAATAAAAAGTCTTCACAAAATAGTTAATAACCACTGGGCCCCTGAAACTGTCCCTATAGTATGAGCACAAACATTATGAATTTTCAACTGCGGCCGCACCAAGAACGCGGTCTTGATGCTATGGCAAAGTATAGCAAAGGTCAACTCATAAAACCAACTGGAGCGGGAAAAACTTTGACTATGATTGCTGATTGTCTTAGGGAGTTTTCCAAAGAAACTCCTCAGACTGTTGTTGTAGTCTGTCCTCGTATTCTTTTGGCAACTCAGTTGTGCTCTGAGTTTCTAGAGTTTGTCACTAATTCACAGGTATTTCACTGCCATTCTGGAGAAGTTCACTGGGAATCCTCTACTCGCCCTGGTGAGATTAAGCAGTGGGTGAGTGATACTCAAGGGCACAAACTGATCTTCACTACCTATCACTCCCTGGATCGTCTTCAGAAGGCAGAGATTGATGTGGATACGATCTACTTTGATGAGGCACATAATTCTGTGCAGCGTCACTTCTATCCTGCGACAGAGCATTATGCTGCCAATGCTAATCGTTGCTACTTCTTGACGGCCACGCCGAAACATTCGCTCACTCCGACTAAACCTGGAATGAACAATGCACGGGTTTATGGTCAGGTCATCATCAATGTTCCTGCTCCTGAGTTGATTGCTGGCGGGTTCATTGTGCCCCCTAAAGTACACATCAAGCAACTGCCTATGGTTAAGGGTAAGCAGGTTGTTTTTGATCGTGATGCAGAGAATCTGCTGGAAACGATTGATGAGCACAGCGTCGGTAAGATTCTGATTTGTGCTAAGGCAACCAAGCAAATCGTTGGTCTGGTATCAGAAACTAACTTCTGCTCCGAACTCAATCAACGTGGTTACTCTTGGATGTACATCACTGCCAAGACTGGTGCTGTGATTGATGGCAAGAAAGTCAATCGTGAGGTATTCTTTGACACCCTAAGTGCCTGGGGCAAGGATAACTCCAAGAAGTTTGTTGTGTTGCATCACTCCATTCTATCTGAGGGCATCAACGTATCAGGATTGGAAGCAGTCTTGTTTATGCGCTCCATGGATTACATTGGAATAAGTCAGACAATCGGGCGCGTCATAAGATTGCATCACGACGATGCCAAAGCTCTGCGCTCTGGTGCTATTCAACCAGGTGCTGTGGATACCTACACCAAATCTTTTGGTCTTGTGTGTATTCCAGTGTACAACAAGGTAGGCATCAGCACTGCCCAAAAAGTACAGGCAGTTGTTGATACGATCTTCTCCAAGGGAGAACCTGCCATCTCCGTGGTCACACGGTAAGTCTCACTGAGAACCCAGTCCACCACTGGGTTCAAAACGTGTTTTTTTGAAGATTCTACCGCAAACGACCTACAGGTCATCCACTGCAACCAAATCACCGATTTTTCTTAAAATGAAGACCAAGAACTGGAAAGCCTACTGCCAAACTTCATTCAACTCCCTACAAGCAAATGTAGAAAATTGGGGCAATCCTGATTTTTTCCGACCTATCACACGCAGCTTTTATGAGCAAGTATTCAGTTCTGGATACAATCACACTGGATTGATTAGTGAAAATGCAGTGAATAATCCCAAACAACGTACAGACGATCATTGCTTGTCTCCACAATTCATTGGTCGGATGATTATGGACAATCCTGATAGGTATCTGTCAGATTATGATATATTCGAGAACTTATTTTATCTTGCTCGTACATCTATCAGGATTACCAAATCTGAAAATAAGCAACTGAGTTTATTGACGACCAATAAAAGTGGTTCTGATTACAAGGTGTATGTACCAACTAATCTTAAGTATCAGCATCTTGACATCAAATTGTATCGTAAAATTGGTACAAGGTGGGATGATGTGGTAGAATATGATGATAACGTTCTTCCTGCACCTACGGATCTGTTGCAATACGAAAAGAGGTTTTTGGTATGAAGGAAGGATTTTTGGTGAATAAAGGTGAGTATGCTGCAATTCCTTATTGCAATCAGTATCTCATCATACACAATGGGCAACAACTTGAGAAGGTGTGTAGAACTGAAGGTAGTGCTCGCAAGTATATTGAAGAGCACAAGAAGAGTACATCAAAGGGTAAACTTCCCGTTGATTGATACTGGGCCCCTGAAAGCGTCCCTATAGTAGATACCTACACCAAATGTTCTGTTCTATCTTTGAGGATGGATCTCTTCAAGATTACATCAATCAAAACGCACAAGATCCTTGGATTGGTACACCTTTTGAAGGTTATGTGTTTATGTCTCCCAAACAAAAAGGAGAGTTTGGTGAACGTTTTGTGTCCAAATACTTCACTATAAAAGGTAGTGAAGTAAAACGTGCCAAAACTTCTACTGCTGGACACGATAGGGTGATTGATGCTATACTGACAGAGATCAAGTTTTCTCTTGCAACTCGTGACAAAAAAGGTGGTGTGAAAGAAGATCAGTTTATCATCAATCACGTCTCAAAGGATAAAGATTGGGAACGTCTTGTGTTCTTTGGAATCAATCCAACCGAAGAAGATTGTCGTTTCTTTTGGTTCTCCAAAGAGGATTTTATTCAAAACCTGGAAAGTGATGAGTGTGTGTTTGCGCCTCAACAAGGTGGCAAATCTATTGGCAATGATGATTACATCTGCACAAAGATCGATAAATTAAAGAGTATGTCGTTCGTAAAGTCTCTGGATCAATGGTAAATCTTCATTTGGGCGATTGTTTAGATATTCTACCAACACTTGCGGACAATTCCGTAGATATGGTGTTGGTAGATTTGCCATACGGAACAACTGCCTGCAAATGGGACAGTATTATTCCTTTGGACAAGTTATGGGAGCAATATAATCGTATCTGTAAAGAAGATGGTGCAATGGTATTCACTGCCGCACAACCATTTACGACTATACTTGCAACATCCAATCTTGAAAACTTTCGTTATGAATGGATTTGGGAGAAACCTCAAGGAACTAATCCTATGAATGCAAAAGTGATGCCACTTAAATCTCACGAAAACATTCTGGTCTTTTATAGAAAGAAACCCATTTATAATCCACAGATGTGGTATTCAACACCTTATAGTGGATTCTCATCAGATACCAGCAAGATCGGTGAGGTTTATGGTAGTGCAAAGAGCAAGCATCGTGATAACCCAGAGGGATCAAGATACCCCAAAACAGTGTTACGATTCAAGCAAGAAAAGGGTTTGCATCCTACACAAAAACCAGTTGATCTAATGGAATACTTAATCAAGACATATTCCAATGAAGGTGATACTGTACTTGATAATACTATGGGCAGTGGTACAACTGGTGTTGCTTGTATGAATACCAACAGAAACTTCATTGGAATGGAGAGTGATGCAAACTACTTCAGGATTGCTCAAGATCGTATCAGCAATCCCATTCTTTCTGCAATGAGTTAAACTGGGCCCCTGAAAGTGTCCCTATAGTATGAGCACGAAGCAAATGCAAAATAAGCACCTAGAGCACCCTGAAGATGTCATTCTAACGGGCGATCTATCGGTTCTGAATTGGTTTAGTGACCCAGAGTCTACTATCAGTGTCAAGATTGATGGTGCTCCAGCTGTAGTCTTTGGCACAGATCCTGAGACTGGTAAGTTTTTTGTGGGCACCAAAAGTGTATTCAACAAGAAAAAGATCAAGGTAAATTATAGTGTTGAAGACATATTGCGTAATCACGGCAACACTGTTCGCGTTGCAGAGATTCTTATTGCCTGCTTCAACAACTTGCCCAGAATTGATGGTATCATACAAGGCGACTTCATCGGTTATGGCGGGAGTGACACTTATCGTCCCAACACTATCACTTACAAGTTTCCAGATTGTGTAGAGGAGGCAATTATCTTTGCCCCTCATACTTCCTATTCTGGTGCTAATCTGCGTGAGTGTGTTGCATCGTTTGGTGCAGATGTTCCTGAATGTGAGAATGTGAAGTGGGTACAACCCAAAGCACAAATCTCTGCATTCTTGGATGACATTGAAGATGCTTGCAAGTTTGCTAAACAAATAGCAACACTTGCGACTTTCGTGAATGAGAAACAAGCAAAAGAACTCAAGAAGATTATCAATCGTTACATCCGTGAAGATGTAGAAATTGATGAGGTGGGTGAGTATGATATTGCATCCGAATGTGGTTGTGATGTAAACTTGATTCGTCTATGGAAGTTGGTTGCATCAATCAAGCAAGATATGTTCTGCTTCATTGAGAGTGATACTGACATTGAGTGCTACATCAATGACATTCGCTCCGATCATGAAGGTTATGTGATGACAAATGAGTTTGGTACATACAAAATCGTGGACAGAGAAGTATTCTCACATGCCAACTTTACTTGTGCAAAGAATTGGAGTAAATAAATACATAAAAAGTATTTGTTACGATGGCAAGAGTATTAAGCAAGATTCCTGTTGGTAAAATTAAACCTTTGAGAGTATCTCAAAGAGAAAAACTTAATAAACAAAAGATTGAGAAAGAAACTGCCAGAAAAGCGGCAAATGCTGCACAATATGACAGGGAAAGAGCAAACGCAGCAACAACTGGTAGCAGATATGGTTATGATACCATGGGAGGAAATACATCATCTACATATACCAATACCAACACAAGAACCTTTAGAGAGTTTATTGAAATTGCAGAGTCAGTATCTGCATCAGATGTTAAACTTGCTCAAAGTGGAAGAATATCAAGAAATGCAGATGCTCTGCAACGTGAAATAGATGCAGTGAAAGGTGGAAAGAAACCAGCAACTCCAAATAGATCAGCAAGAAGAGTAACAAGACAAGACTTCGTTGATAGAAGTAATGTAAGAGTGAGAAGAGAAGAAACTGAATTGGATGAGAAGTTCACATTAGCAGCAGATAAGTCAAAACCACAATCACCAACTCCAACAAAGTTGCCATTGAGCAGAGAGCGTAACATTGGTAAGCACGATGATTGGAAAGATAAACCATCAACAGAGTGGGATGATACACCACCTGCTGCAAAGAAGTTAAGATCAAGAGCAAATGCAGTTGTTGGCACTCAACGCAGACAAGATAAGGAAACTGGTGTAACTGAAGAGACTGCTGTTGCAGATAAACCAGCAACTAAAGAAGAGAAAAGAAAGATTGCTGTCTCTTATACACATCTGACGCTGCCGACGAATAGAGAGGTGTAGAT